>SAMEA3387444__coassemble_2224_pt1 | contig 33240 bp, 28 predicted proteins | sample SAMEA3387444__metabat2_high_PE_013 | metagenome-assembled genome bin SAMEA3387444 (sample SAMEA3387444) | Felis catus | biome: Faeces | place: United Kingdom | collected 2012
CCGATCGTTCGTGGTTCTGCTCTGAAAGCGCTGGAAGGCGACGCAGAGTGGGAAGCGAAAATCCTGGAACTGGCTGGCTTCCTGGATTCTTACATTCCGGAACCAGAGCGTGCGATTGACAAGCCGTTCCTGCTGCCGATCGAAGACGTATTCTCCATCTCCGGTCGTGGTACCGTTGTTACCGGTCGTGTAGAACGCGGTATCATCAAAGTTGGTGAAGAAGTTGAAATCGTTGGTATCAAAGAGACTCAGAAGTCTACCTGTACTGGCGTTGAAATGTTCCGCAAACTGCTGGACGAAGGCCGTGCTGGTGAGAACGTAGGTGTTCTGCTGCGTGGTATCAAACGTGAAGAAATCGAACGTGGTCAGGTACTGGCTAAGCCGGGCACCATCAAGCCGCACACCAAGTTCGAATCTGAAGTGTACATTCTGTCCAAAGATGAAGGCGGCCGTCATACTCCGTTCTTCAAAGGCTACCGTCCGCAGTTCTACTTCCGTACTACTGACGTGACTGGTACCATCGAACTGCCGGAAGGCGTAGAGATGGTAATGCCGGGCGACAACATCAAAATGGTTGTTACCCTGATCCACCCGATCGCGATGGACGACGGTCTGCGTTTCGCAATCCGTGAAGGCGGCCGTACCGTTGGCGCGGGCGTTGTAGCAAAAGTTCTGAGCTAATTGCCGATAACATTTGACGCAATGCGCACTAAAAGGGCATCATTTGATGCCCTTTTTGCACGCTTTCGTACCAGAACCTGGCTCATCAGTGATTTTCTTTGTCATAATCATTGCTGAGACAGGCTCTGTTGAGGGCGTATAATCCGAAAAGCTAATACGCGTTTCGATTTGGTTTGCCTCGCGATCGCGGGGTGAAAATGTTTGTAGAAAACTTCTGACAGGTTGGTTTATGAGTGCGAATACCGAAGCTCAAGGAAGCGGGCGCGGCCTGGAAGCGATGAAGTGGGTCGTTGTGGTGGCATTGCTCCTGGTGGCGATTGTCGGCAACTACCTTTATCGCGACATTATGCTGCCGCTGCGTGCGCTGGCCGTAGTAATTCTGATTGCTGCAGCGGGTGGTGTCGCGCTGTTAACGACAAAAGGTAAAGCTACCGTTGCTTTTGCCCGTGAAGCGCGTACCGAAGTCCGTAAGGTCATTTGGCCGACTCGCCAGGAAACATTGCACACCACGCTGATTGTGGCTGCGGTTACCGCAGTAATGTCACTGATCCTGTGGGGACTGGATGGTATTCTGGTTCGCCTGGTATCCTTTATCACTGGCCTGAGGTTCTGAGATGTCTGAAGCTCCTAAAAAGCGCTGGTACGTCGTTCAGGCGTTTTCCGGTTTTGAAGGCCGCGTAGCAACGTCGCTGCGTGAGCATATCAAATTACACAACATGGAAGATTTGTTTGGTGAAGTCATGGTACCAACCGAAGAAGTGGTTGAAATCCGTGGCGGTCAGCGTCGCAAAAGCGAACGTAAATTCTTCCCTGGCTACGTCCTCGTTCAGATGGTGATGAACGACGCGAGCTGGCACCTGGTGCGCAGCGTACCGCGTGTGATGGGCTTCATCGGCGGTACTTCCGATCGTCCTGCGCCAATCAGCGATAAAGAAGTCGATGCGATTATGAACCGCCTGCAGCAGGTTGGTGATAAGCCGCGTCCGAAAACGCTGTTTGAACCGGGTGAAATGGTCCGTGTTAATGATGGTCCGTTCGCTGACTTCAACGGTGTTGTTGAAGAAGTGGATTACGAGAAATCTCGTCTGAAAGTGTCTGTTTCTATCTTCGGTCGTGCGACCCCGGTAGAGCTGGACTTCAGCCAGGTTGAAAAAGCCTAACCCAGCGATCAAAAAAGCGGCGATTTAATCGTTGCACAAGGCGTGAGATTGGAATACAATTTCGCGCCTTTTGTTTTTATGGGCCTTGCCCGTAAAACGATTTTTTATATCACGGGGAGCCTCTCAGAGGCGTTATTACCCAACTTGAGGAATTTATAATGGCTAAGAAAGTACAAGCCTATGTCAAGCTGCAGGTTGCAGCTGGTATGGCTAACCCGAGTCCGCCAGTAGGTCCGGCTCTGGGTCAGCAGGGCGTAAACATCATGGAATTCTGCAAAGCGTTCAACGCAAAAACTGATTCCATCGAAAAAGGTCTGCCGATTCCGGTAGTAATCACCGTTTACGCTGACCGTTCTTTCACTTTCGTTACCAAGACCCCGCCGGCAGCAGTTCTGCTGAAAAAAGCGGCTGGTATCAAGTCTGGTTCCGGTAAGCCGAACAAAGACAAAGTGGGTAAAATTTCCCGCGCTCAGCTGCAGGAAATCGCGCAGACCAAAGCTGCCGACATGACTGGTGCCGACATTGAAGCGATGACTCGCTCCATCGAAGGTACTGCACGTTCCATGGGCCTGGTAGTGGAGGACTAAGAAATGGCTAAACTGACCAAGCGCATGCGTGTTATCCGCGAGAAAGTTGATGCAACCAAACAGTACGACATCAACGAAGCTATCGCACTGCTGAAAGAGCTGGCGACTGCTAAATTCGTAGAAAGCGTGGACGTAGCTGTTAACCTCGGCATCGACGCTCGTAAATCTGACCAGAACGTACGTGGTGCAACTGTACTGCCGCACGGTACTGGCCGTTCCGTTCGCGTAGCCGTATTTACCCAAGGTGCAAACGCTGAAGCTGCTAAAGCTGCAGGCGCAGAACTGGTAGGTATGGAAGATCTGGCTGACCAGATCAAGAAAGGCGAAATGAACTTTGACGTTGTTATTGCTTCTCCGGATGCAATGCGCGTTGTTGGCCAGCTGGGCCAGGTTCTGGGTCCGCGCGGCCTGATGCCAAACCCGAAAGTGGGTACTGTAACACCGAACGTTGCTGAAGCGGTTAAAAACGCTAAAGCTGGCCAGGTTCGTTACCGTAACGACAAAAACGGCATCATCCATACCACCATCGGTAAAGTGGACTTTGACGCTGACAAACTGAAAGAAAACCTGGAAGCTCTGCTGGTTGCGCTGAAAAAAGCAAAACCGACTCAGGCGAAAGGCGTGTACATCAAGAAAGTTAGCATCTCCACCACCATGGGTGCAGGTGTTGCAGTTGACCAGGCTGGCCTGAGCGCTTCTGTAAACTAATGCCTTTACGTGGGCGGTGATTTTGTCTACAATCTTACCCCCACGTATAATGCTTAATGCAGACGTATATCCGAGATATTCGGGTTGTGGCAAGGCGGCAACTGAGTGAGTCGCCAGGAGCATAGCTAACTATGTGACTGGTGTGAATGAAGGAAGCCAACGCCGCCACAAGTTGAATAGCGACGGATAGAAAAGATTTGTTCGTTGGAGCCTGGCCTATCCAGGCCTCCGTCGAAGACCGCAGGAGTTTCGCAAGAAACTTAATCCCCTGCGTAGACGGTGACAGAACGCTAAGATTATTCTTTTATATTCTGGCTTGTTTCTGCTCACCGTAATTAAGACGCTCTCTCCGTTTGGAGGAGTGAAGTGAGTTCCAGAGATTTTCTCTGGCAAACATCCAGGAGCAAAGCTAATGGCTTTAAATCTTCAAGACAAACAAGCGATTGTTGCTGAAGTCAGCGAAGTAGCCAAAGGCGCGCTGTCTGCAGTAGTTGCGGATTCCCGTGGCGTAACTGTAGATAAAATGACTGAACTGCGTAAAGCAGGTCGCGAAGCTGGCGTATACATGCGTGTTGTTCGTAACACCCTGCTGCGCCGTGCTGTTGAAGGTACTCCGTTCGAGTGCCTGAAAGACGCGTTTGTTGGTCCGACCCTGATTGCATACTCTATGGAACACCCGGGCGCTGCTGCTCGTCTGTTCAAAGAGTTCGCGAAAGCGAATGCAAAATTTGAGGTCAAAGCCGCTGCCTTTGAAGGTGAGCTGATCCCGGCGTCTCAGATCGACCGCCTGGCAACTCTGCCGACCTACGAAGAAGCAATTGCACGCCTGATGGCAACCATGAAAGAAGCTTCGGCTGGCAAACTGGTTCGTACTCTGGCTGCTGTACGCGATGCGAAAGAAGCTGCTTAATCGCAGTTATCTTTTTAACGCATTCGCTTACGTATAAACTTATTCTGATATTCAGGAACAATTTAAATGTCTATCACTAAAGATCAAATCATTGAAGCAGTTGCAGCTATGTCTGTAATGGACGTTGTAGAACTGATCTCTGCAATGGAAGAAAAATTCGGTGTTTCCGCTGCTGCTGCTGTAGCTGTAGCTGCTGGCCCGGTTGAAGCTGCTGAAGAAAAAACTGAATTCGACGTAATTCTGAAAGCTGCTGGCGCTAACAAAGTTGCTGTTATCAAAGCAGTACGTGGCGCAACTGGCCTGGGTCTGAAAGAAGCTAAAGACCTGGTAGAATCTGCACCGGCTGCTCTGAAAGAAGGCGTGAGCAAAGACGACGCAGAAGCACTGAAAAAAGCTCTGGAAGAAGCTGGCGCTGAAGTTGAAGTTAAATAAGCCAACCCTTCCGGTTGCAGCCTGAGAAATCAGGCTGATGGCTGGTGACTTTTTAGTCACCAGCCTTTTTGCGCTGTAAGGCGCCAGTAGCGTTTCACACTGTTTGACTACTGCTGTGCCTTTCAATGCTTGTTTCTATCGACGACTTAATATACTGCGACAGGACGTCCGTTCTGTGTAAATCGCAATGAAATGGTTTAAGCGTGATAGCAACAGGCATTGCGGAAAGTGTTCCATTTTCCGGTCAACAAAATAGTGTTGCACAAACTGTCCGCTCAATGGACAGATGGGTCGACTTGTCAGCGAGCTGAGGAACCCTATGGTTTACTCCTATACCGAGAAAAAACGTATTCGTAAGGATTTTGGTAAACGTCCACAAGTTCTGGATGTACCTTATCTCCTTTCTATCCAGCTTGACTCGTTTCAGAAATTTATCGAGCAAGATCCTGAAGGGCAGTATGGTCTGGAAGCTGCTTTCCGTTCCGTATTCCCGATTCAGAGCTACAGCGGTAATTCCGAGCTGCAATACGTCAGCTACCGCCTTGGCGAACCGGTGTTTGACGTCCAGGAATGTCAAATCCGTGGCGTGACCTATTCCGCACCGCTGCGCGTTAAACTGCGTCTGGTGATCTATGAGCGCGAAGCGCCGGAAGGCACCGTAAAAGACATTAAAGAACAAGAAGTCTACATGGGCGAAATTCCGCTCATGACAGACAACGGTACCTTTGTTATCAACGGTACTGAGCGTGTTATCGTTTCCCAGCTGCACCGTAGTCCGGGCGTCTTCTTTGACTCCGACAAAGGTAAAACCCACTCTTCGGGTAAAGTGCTGTATAACGCGCGCATCATCCCTTACCGTGGTTCCTGGCTGGACTTCGAATTCGATCCGAAGGACAACCTGTTCGTACGTATCGACCGTCGCCGTAAACTGCCTGCGACCATCATTCTGCGCGCCCTGAACTACACCACAGAGCAGATCCTCGACCTGTTCTTTGAAAAAGTTATCTTTGAAATCCGTGATAACAAGCTGCAGATGGAACTGGTGCCGGAACGCCTGCGTGGTGAAACCGCATCTTTTGACATCGAAGCTAACGGTAAAGTGTACGTAGAAAAAGGCCGCCGTATCACTGCGCGCCACATTCGCCAGCTGGAAAAAGACGACGTCAAACTGATCGAAGTCCCGGTTGAGTACATCGCAGGTAAAGTGGTTGCTAAAGACTATATTGATGAGTCTACCGGCGAGCTGATCTGCGCAGCGAACATGGAGCTGAGCCTGGATCTGCTGGCTAAGCTGAGCCAGTCTGGTCACAAGCGTATCGAAACGCTGTTCACCAACGATCTGGATCACGGCCCATATATCTCTGAAACCTTACGTGTCGACCCAACTAACGACCGTCTGAGCGCACTGGTAGAAATCTACCGCATGATGCGCCCTGGCGAGCCGCCGACTCGTGAAGCAGCTGAAAGCCTGTTCGAGAACCTGTTCTTCTCCGAAGACCGTTATGACTTGTCTGCGGTTGGTCGTATGAAGTTCAACCGTTCTCTGCTGCGCGAAGAAATCGAAGGTTCCGGTATCCTGAGCAAAGACGACATCATTGATGTTATGAAAAAGCTCATCGATATCCGTAACGGTAAAGGCGAAGTCGATGATATCGACCACCTCGGCAACCGTCGTATCCGTTCCGTTGGCGAAATGGCGGAAAACCAGTTCCGCGTTGGCCTGGTACGTGTAGAGCGTGCGGTGAAAGAGCGTCTGTCTCTGGGCGATCTGGATACCCTGATGCCTCAGGATATGATCAACGCCAAGCCGATTTCCGCAGCAGTGAAAGAGTTCTTCGGTTCCAGCCAGCTGTCTCAGTTTATGGACCAGAACAACCCGCTGTCTGAGATTACGCACAAACGTCGTATCTCCGCACTCGGCCCAGGCGGTCTGACCCGTGAACGTGCAGGCTTCGAAGTTCGAGACGTACACCCGACTCACTACGGTCGCGTATGTCCAATCGAAACCCCTGAAGGTCCGAACATCGGTCTGATCAACTCTCTGTCCGTGTACGCACAGACTAACGAATACGGCTTCCTTGAGACTCCGTATCGTAAAGTGACCGACGGTGTTGTAACTGACGAAATTCACTACCTGTCTGCTATCGAAGAAGGCAACTACGTTATCGCCCAGGCGAACTCCAACCTGGATGAAGAAGGCCACTTCGTAGAAGACCTGGTAACTTGCCGTAGCAAAGGCGAATCCAGCTTGTTCAGCCGCGACCAGGTTGACTACATGGACGTATCCACCCAGCAGGTGGTATCCGTCGGTGCGTCCCTGATCCCGTTCCTGGAACACGATGACGCCAACCGTGCATTGATGGGTGCGAACATGCAACGTCAGGCCGTTCCGACTCTGCGCGCTGATAAGCCGCTGGTTGGTACTGGTATGGAACGTGCTGTTGCCGTTGACTCCGGTGTAACTGCGGTAGCTAAACGTGGTGGTGTCGTTCAGTACGTTGATGCTTCCCGTATCGTTATCAAAGTTAACGAAGACGAGATGTATCCGGGTGAAGCAGGTATCGACATCTACAACCTGACCAAATACACCCGTTCTAACCAGAACACCTGTATCAACCAGATGCCGTGTGTGTCTCTGGGTGAACCGGTTGAACGTGGCGACGTGCTGGCAGACGGTCCGTCCACCGACCTCGGTGAACTGGCGCTTGGTCAGAACATGCGCGTAGCGTTCATGCCGTGGAATGGTTACAACTTCGAAGACTCCATCCTCGTATCCGAGCGTGTTGTTCAGGAAGACCGTTTCACCACCATCCACATTCAGGAACTGGCGTGTGTGTCCCGTGACACCAAGCTGGGGCCGGAAGAGATCACCGCTGACATCCCGAACGTGGGTGAAGCTGCGCTCTCCAAACTGGATGAATCCGGTATCGTTTACATTGGTGCGGAAGTGACCGGTGGCGACATTCTGGTTGGTAAGGTAACGCCGAAAGGTGAAACTCAGCTGACCCCAGAAGAAAAACTGCTGCGTGCGATCTTCGGTGAGAAAGCCTCTGACGTTAAAGACTCTTCTCTGCGCGTACCAAACGGTGTATCCGGTACGGTTATCGACGTTCAGGTCTTTACTCGCGATGGCGTAGAAAAAGACAAACGTGCGCTGGAAATCGAAGAAATGCAGCTCAAACAGGCGAAGAAAGACCTGTCTGAAGAACTGCAGATCCTCGAAGCGGGTCTGTTCAGCCGTATCCGTGCTGTGCTGGTAGCCGGTGGCGTTGAAGCTGAGAAGCTCGACAAACTGCCGCGCGATCGCTGGCTGGAGCTGGGCCTGACAGACGAAGAGAAACAAAATCAGCTGGAACAGCTGGCTGAGCAGTATGACGAACTGAAACACGAGTTCGAGAAGAAACTCGAAGCGAAACGCCGCAAAATCACCCAGGGCGACGATCTGGCACCGGGCGTGCTGAAGATTGTTAAGGTATATCTGGCGGTTAAACGCCGTATCCAGCCTGGTGACAAGATGGCAGGTCGTCACGGTAACAAGGGTGTAATTTCTAAGATCAACCCGATCGAAGATATGCCTTACGATGAAAACGGTACGCCGGTAGACATCGTACTGAACCCGCTGGGCGTACCGTCTCGTATGAACATCGGTCAGATCCTCGAAACCCACCTGGGTATGGCTGCGAAAGGTATCGGCGACAAGATCAACGCCATGCTGAAACAGCAGCAAGAAGTCGCGAAACTGCGCGAATTCATCCAGCGTGCGTACGATCTGGGCGCTGACGTTCGTCAGAAAGTTGACCTGAGTACCTTCAGCGATGAAGAAGTTATGCGTCTGGCTGAAAACCTGCGCAAAGGTATGCCAATCGCAACGCCGGTGTTCGACGGTGCGAAAGAAGCAGAAATTAAAGAGCTGCTGAAACTTGGCGACCTGCCGACTTCCGGTCAGATCCGCCTGTACGATGGTCGCACTGGTGAACAGTTCGAGCGTCCGGTAACCGTTGGTTACATGTACATGCTGAAACTGAACCACCTGGTCGACGACAAGATGCACGCGCGTTCCACCGGTTCTTACAGCCTGGTTACTCAGCAGCCGCTGGGTGGTAAGGCACAGTTCGGTGGTCAGCGTTTCGGGGAGATGGAAGTGTGGGCGCTGGAAGCATACGGCGCAGCATACACCCTGCAGGAAATGCTCACCGTTAAGTCTGATGACGTGAACGGTCGTACCAAGATGTATAAAAACATCGTGGACGGCAACCATCAGATGGAGCCGGGCATGCCAGAATCCTTCAACGTATTGTTGAAAGAGATTCGTTCGCTGGGTATCAACATCGAACTGGAAGACGAGTAATTCTCGCTCAAACAGGTCACTGCTGTCGGGGTAAAACCCGGCAGCGGATTGTGCTAACTCCGACGGGAGCAAATCCGTGAAAGATTTATTAAAGTTTCTGAAAGCGCAGACTAAAACCGAAGAGTTTGATGCGATCAAAATTGCTCTGGCTTCGCCAGACATGATCCGTTCATGGTCTTTCGGTGAAGTTAAAAAGCCGGAAACCATCAACTACCGTACGTTCAAACCAGAACGTGACGGCCTTTTCTGCGCCCGTATCTTTGGGCCGGTAAAAGATTACGAGTGCCTGTGCGGTAAGTACAAGCGCCTGAAACACCGTGGCGTCATCTGTGAGAAGTGCGGCGTTGAAGTGACCCAGACTAAAGTACGCCGTGAGCGTATGGGCCACATCGAACTGGCTTCCCCGACTGCGCACATCTGGTTCCTGAAATCGCTGCCGTCCCGTATCGGTCTGCTGCTCGATATGCCGCTGCGCGATATCGAACGCGTACTGTACTTTGAATCCTATGTGGTTATCGAAGGCGGTATGACCAACCTGGAACGTCAGCAGATCCTGACTGAAGAGCAGTATCTGGACGCGCTGGAAGAGTTCGGTGACGAATTCGACGCGAAGATGGGTGCGGAAGCAATCCAGGCTCTGCTGAAGAGCATGGATCTGGAGCAAGAGTGCGAACAGCTGCGTGAAGAGCTGAACGAAACCAACTCCGAAACCAAGCGTAAAAAGCTGACCAAGCGTATCAAACTGCTGGAAGCGTTCGTTCAGTCTGGTAACAAACCAGAGTGGATGATCCTGACCGTTCTGCCGGTACTGCCGCCAGATCTGCGTCCGCTGGTTCCGCTGGATGGTGGTCGTTTCGCGACTTCTGACCTGAACGATCTGTATCGTCGCGTCATTAACCGTAACAACCGTCTGAAACGTCTGCTGGATCTGGCTGCGCCGGACATCATCGTACGTAACGAAAAACGTATGCTGCAGGAAGCGGTAGACGCCCTGCTGGATAACGGTCGTCGCGGTCGTGCGATCACCGGTTCTAACAAGCGTCCTCTGAAATCTTTGGCCGACATGATCAAAGGTAAACAGGGTCGTTTCCGTCAGAACCTGCTCGGTAAGCGTGTTGACTACTCCGGTCGTTCTGTAATCACCGTAGGTCCATACCTGCGTCTGCATCAGTGCGGTCTGCCGAAGAAAATGGCGCTGGAGCTGTTCAAACCGTTCATCTACGGCAAGCTGGAACTGCGTGGTCTTGCTACCACCATTAAAGCTGCGAAGAAAATGGTTGAGCGCGAAGAAGCTGTCGTTTGGGATATCCTGGACGAAGTTATCCGCGAACACCCGGTACTGCTGAACCGTGCACCGACTCTGCACCGTCTGGGTATCCAGGCATTTGAACCGGTACTGATCGAAGGTAAAGCTATCCAGCTGCACCCGCTGGTTTGTGCGGCATATAACGCCGACTTCGATGGTGACCAGATGGCTGTTCACGTACCGCTGACGCTGGAAGCCCAGCTGGAAGCGCGTGCGCTGATGATGTCTACCAACAACATCCTGTCCCCGGCGAACGGCGAACCAATCATCGTTCCGTCTCAGGACGTTGTACTGGGTCTGTACTACATGACCCGTGACTGTGTTAACGCCAAAGGCGAAGGCATGGTGCTGACTGGCCCGAAAGAAGCAGAACGTCTGTATCGCTCTGGTCTGGCTTCTCTGCATGCGCGCGTTAAAGTGCGTATCACCGAGTATGAAAAAGATGCTAACGGTGAATTAGTAGCGAAAACCAGCCTGAAAGACACGACTGTTGGCCGTGCCATTCTGTGGATGATTGTACCGAAAGGTCTGCCTTACTCCATCGTCAACCAGGCGCTGGGTAAAAAAGCAATCTCCAAAATGCTGAACACCTGCTACCGCATTCTCGGTCTGAAACCGACCGTTATTTTTGCGGACCAGATCATGTACACCGGCTTCGCCTATGCAGCGCGTTCTGGTGCATCTGTTGGTATCGATGACATGGTCATCCCGGAGAAGAAACACGAAATCATCTCCGAGGCAGAAGCAGAAGTTGCTGAAATTCAGGAGCAGTTCCAGTCTGGTCTGGTAACTGCGGGCGAACGCTACAACAAAGTTATCGATATCTGGGCTGCGGCGAACGATCGTGTATCCAAAGCGATGATGGATAACCTGCAAACTGAAACCGTGATTAACCGTGACGGTCAGGAAGAGAAGCAGGTTTCCTTCAACAGCATCTACATGATGGCCGACTCCGGTGCGCGTGGTTCTGCGGCACAGATTCGTCAGCTTGCTGGTATGCGTGGTCTGATGGCGAAGCCGGATGGCTCCATCATCGAAACGCCAATCACCGCGAACTTCCGTGAAGGTCTGAACGTACTCCAGTACTTCATCTCCACCCACGGTGCTCGTAAAGGTCTGGCGGATACCGCACTGAAAACTGCGAACTCCGGTTACCTGACTCGTCGTCTGGTTGACGTGGCGCAGGACCTGGTGGTTACCGAAGACGATTGTGGTACCCATGAAGGTATCATGATGACTCCGGTTATCGAGGGTGGTGACGTTAAAGAGCCGCTGCGCGATCGCGTACTGGGTCGTGTAACTGCTGAAGACGTTCTGAAGCCGGGTACTGCTGATATCCTCGTTCCGCGCAACACGCTGCTGCACGAACAGTGGTGTGACCTGCTGGAAGAGAACTCTGTCGACGCGGTAAAAGTACGTTCTGTTGTATCTTGTGACACCGACTTTGGTGTATGTGCGCACTGCTACGGTCGTGACCTGGCGCGTGGCCACATCATCAACAAAGGTGAAGCAATCGGTGTTATCGCGGCACAGTCCATCGGTGAACCGGGTACACAGCTGACCATGCGTACGTTCCACATCGGTGGTGCGGCATCTCGTGCGGCTGCTGAATCCAGCATCCAAGTGAAAAACAAAGGTAGCATCAAGCTCAGCAACGTGAAGTCGGTTGTGAACTCCAGCGGTAAACTGGTTATCACTTCCCGTAATACTGAACTGAAACTGATCGACGAATTCGGTCGTACCAAAGAAAGCTACAAAGTGCCTTACGGTGCGGTACTGGCGAAAGGCGATGGCGAACAGGTTGCTGGCGGCGAAACCGTTGCAAACTGGGACCCGCACACCATGCCGGTTATCACCGAAGTAAGCGGTTTTGTACGCTTTACTGACATGATCGACGGCCAGACCATTACTCGTCAGACCGACGAATTGACCGGTCTGTCTTCGCTGGTGGTTCTGGATTCCGCAGAACGTACCGCAGGTGGTAAAGATCTGCGTCCGGCACTGAAAATCGTTGATGCTCAGGGTAACGACGTTCTGATCCCAGGTACCGATATGCCTGCGCAGTACTTCCTGCCGGGTAAAGCGATTGTTCAGCTGGAAGATGGCGTACAGATCAGCTCTGGTGACACCCTGGCGCGTATTCCGCAGGAATCCGGCGGTACCAAGGACATCACCGGTGGTCTGCCGCGCGTTGCGGACCTGTTCGAAGCTCGTCGTCCGAAAGAGCCAGCAATCCTGGCTGAAATCAGCGGTATCGTTTCCTTCGGTAAAGAAACCAAAGGTAAACGTCGTCTGGTTATCACCCCGGTAGACGGTAGCGATCCGTACGAAGAGATGATTCCGAAATGGCGTCAGCTCAACGTGTTCGAAGGTGAACGTGTAGAACGTGGTGACGTAATTTCCGACGGTCCGGAAGCGCCGCACGACATTCTGCGTCTGCGTGGTGTTCATGCTGTGACTCGTTACATCGTTAACGAAGTACAGGACGTATACCGTCTGCAGGGCGTTAAGATTAACGATAAACACATCGAAGTTATCGTTCGTCAGATGCTGCGTAAAGCTACCATCGTTAACGCGGGCAGCTCCGACTTCCTGGAAGGCGAACAGGTTGAATACTCTCGCGTCAAGATCGCAAACCGCGAACTGGAAGCGAACGGCAAAGTGGGTGCAACTTACTCCCGCGATCTGCTGGGTATCACCAAAGCGTCTCTGGCAACCGAGTCCTTCATCTCCGCGGCATCGTTCCAGGAGACCACTCGCGTGCTGACCGAAGCAGCCGTTGCGGGCAAACGCGACGAACTGCGCGGCCTGAAAGAGAACGTTATCGTGGGTCGTCTGATCCCGGCAGGTACCGGTTACGCGTACCACCAGGATCGTATGCGTCGCCGTGCTGCGGGTGAAGCTCCGGCTGCACCGCAGGTGACTGCAGAAGACGCATCTGCCAGCCTGGCAGAACTGCTGAACGCAGGTCTGGGCGGTTCTGATAACGAGTAATCGTTAATCCGCAAATAACGTAAAAACCCGCTTCGGCGGGTTTTTTTATGGGGGGAGTTTAGGGAAAGAGCATTTGTCAGAATATTTAAGGAATTTCTGAATACTCATAATCAATGTAGAGATGACTAATATCCTGAAACTGACTGAACTAATTGAGTCAAACTCGGCAAGGATTCGATACTATTCCTGTGTAACTTTCTTAAGGAACGAGAATGAAACAGGAAGTGGAAAAGTGGCGACCTTTTGGACATCCGGATGGTGATATTCGTGATTTATCATTTCTTGATGCTCATCAGGCTGTCTACGTTCAGCATCATGAGGGCAAAGAGCCTTTAGAGTATCGCTTTTGGGTTACCTACTCTCTTCACTGCTTCACAAAAGATTATGAACATCAGACGAACGAAGAAAAACAATCGTTAATGTACCACGCGCCTAAAGAATCTCGTCCCTTCTGCCAGCACCGTTATAACTTAGCGCGCACACACTTAAAAAGAACTATTTTGGCGCTGCCAGAAAGCAACGTTATTCATGCCGGGTATGGTAGCTATGCCGTGATTGAGGTGGACTTAGACGGAGGAGATAAGGCATTTTACTTTGTTGCGTTCAGGGCTTTCAGGGAAAAGAAAAAACTCCGTTTGCATGTAACTAGCGCTTATCCCATTTCTGAAAAACAGAAAGGTAAATCAGTGAAATTTTTCACCATTGCCTACAACTTATTGAGAAATAAGCAGCTTCCTCAGCCCTCAAAATAACAAAACCCACCTTAAGGTGGGTTTCGCCAGAGAATTATCTCTGGTATTCAGAACGCCATTACCGGACTTTGCCTTGACCTTGCGATAATCGCAGGTTGCGGGATGTCTGAATTTCTTCAGTCTGCTGCATCCTGGAAGATGAGAACATGTGTTCTTATTTTCGTCTCTATCATAGTTGAGTATTTACTCTCTTACAATCAGATCTCTTTCATTGCTCAACAGGCGATGGCTTCAGACTTTGCATTACGGAATTTTTAAGAAAGGCAGGGCGAAACGAGGAAGAAGCTTTTCGCCCTGGACAACATTCCTGCTGACGGCACTACCATAAAAAAACAGAACGCTTTCAACAACCTTGCGTTTTTCATCTTCCGTAGCGGCTCGGAATAAATTTACGTTCTTACATTCCGTCTCATAGTCTTTGCGAGGCCCGTCCCAGATAGCTGTCCCAGTCTTTCCATACCGGCTGCAAACCCTGAGCGGTTAACGCGGCAGCAACCGCTTCCGGTCTGCGATCGTCGTGCGGTGAGAACTGTTCCAACTCGGGGTGATTATCGGCATAGCCACCTGGCTGCGTTTTCGAGAAGGCGCTGACGTTATTGATCGCCAGCGGAATAACGCGATCGCGAAACCACGGTGATTCCCGCGTGGAGAGTGACAGTTCAATCTCCGGTGCAAGCAGTCGGAAGGCGCAGATGGTTTGCACTAACTGGCGTTCATCCATAATCGACGCAGGCTCAATGCCGCCAGTACACGGGCGCAGGCGCGGAAAGGAGACAGAGTAACGGCTTTGCCAGTAATGCTGTTGCAGCCATAGCAAATGTTCGGCAACCATATAGCAGTCAACGCGCCAGTTGTCGGAAAGGCCAATTAGCGCGCCGAGGCCTATCTTATCAATCCCCGCACGCCCCAGCCGATCCGGCGTTTCCAGCCGCCAGAAGAAGTCCTGTTTTTTGCCTTTCAGATGATGGCGGGCATAAGTCGCCTCGTGATATGTCTCCTGATAAACCATCACGCCATCCAGACCAAGCTGCTTTAACTCGGCGTATTCCGTCTCCGCCAGCGGTTGCACTTCCATTTGTAGTGAAGAGAACTGTTCACGCAGGGCGGGGAGATGACGACGAAAGTAATCCATCCCCACTTTCGCCTGATGTTCACCAGTGACTAATAGCAGATGTTCAAAGCCCATCTCCCGTATAGCGGCGCTTTCCCTGGCAATATCCGCTTCATCCAGCGTTTTGCGCTTGATGCGATTACTCATGGAAAATCCGCAGTACGTGCAGTCGTTAGCGCAAAGATTGGAAAGATAAAGCGGGACGTAGAAACTAACTGTGTTGCCAAATCGCTGACGGGTCAGACGCTGCGCCCGTTGGGCCAGTTGTTCCAGATAGCCACTGGCGGCTGGCGATAACAGCGCCATCATATCGTCGCGGGTGAGTTGCGAGGCATTTAGCGCCCGTTCTACGTCAGCAGCCGTTTTGCCGTTGATACGCAGGCGGATGTCGTCCCAGTCCAGTTGTCGCCAGCGATCGCTGAAGGTTTTCATGCCGATGCCTCCAGAAATCCAGTCAGCGGGCTGGTGGCATGAGCAAAATGACTGCGGCTGCCCGGTCCGGACTGACGTGCCAGCAGGCCTGCTTCTACCGCCAGACGAAATGCCTTCGCCATGTTGACGGGATCGTCCGCGACGGCAATCGCCGTATTCACTAACACCGCGTCGGCCCCCATTTCCAGCGCCTGCGCGGCATGGCTGGGAACGCCGATGCCAGCATCGACAACCACCGGCACTGTGGCCTGCTGGATAATAATCTCCAGCATGGCACAGGTTTCCAGTCCCTGATTCGAGCCAATCGGCGCGCCGAGCGGCATCACCGCTGCACAGCCGACTTCTTCCAGACGTTTACACAATACCGGATCGGCCCCGCAGTAAGGCAGCACGACAAATCCCTGTTGTACCAGCATTTCGGCGGCTTTCAGAGTTTCGATGGGATCGGGCAACAGCCAGCGGGCGTCAGGGTGAATCTCTAATTTTAGCCAGTTTGTGCCTAACGCTTCACGTGCCAGATGGGCGGCGAAAATGGCTTCTTCCGCCGTTTTCGCCCCGGAAGTATTCGGCAGCAGGGTCACACCCGCCGCGATAAGCGGTTCGAGGATAGCGTCGTTGTGCTGGCGCAAGTCGACACGTTTCATCGCCAGTGTCACCAGCTGGCTGCCGGAAGCGCGGATCGCCTCCATCATCAGTTGTGAAGAAGCGAATTTCCCTGTGCCGGTAAACAGATGTGAATCAAACGTTTTGTCCGCAATACGTAACATCTCAACCCCCTGCAATAACCTGAAAAAGCAGGATCTGGTCGCCATCCTGCACGATATGTTGCGCCCACTGCTCACGCGGGACGATTTGCTGATTAATCGCCAGAGCCGCGCCCGCTTGTCGTTGGTCGAGTTGCTCCAGTAGTTCGTGAACAGTTTGCCCGGCGGCGCACTGCATCGGTTGATCGTTAAACAGGATCTGCATTGCTTCCTCCGCATACCGGGCAACCACTGGCGCGGCGCAACGCCAGGCTGCGCCACTGGCTCGATTTACCGTCGAACAGTCGGAGTTCTCCCGCAGGTGTCTCTATACCGCTTAATAACTTAATGGCTTCCAGTGCCTGCAAAGTGCCCATAACCCCGACCACCGGGCCAACCACGCCCGCCGTGCGGCAGTTGCGTTCTGGCTCCTGGTTATCTGGCCACAGGCAGCGGTAACACCCCTGCTCCCAGGGCGGCGTCAGTACCATCAACTGACCGCCAAATCCGACCGCGCTGGCGGTGATAAGCGGCGTGTTGAGTACCACGCAGGCGGCATTAATCTTCTGGCGAGTCGCCATATTGTCGGTACAGTCGAGCACCACATCGGCCCGTGCAACCGCATCTTTTAACGCCTCACCCGTTAACCGTTGTTGTAATGCTGTCAGTTGAATGTCGGGATTCAACTGTGTCAGTCGCTGTTGGCTGACCTGCGATTTCGGGCGATCGATATCTTCAGTGGTAAAGAGGATTTGTCGTTGCAGATTGCTTAAATGCACATCGTCGTCATCTGCCAGTACCAGCGTCCCGACGCCAGCGCCCGCCAGGTATAGCGCAGCAGGTGTACCCAGCCCGCCAAGACCGATAATCAGCACCTGGCTGTCGAGCAGTTTTTGCTGCCCGTCAAGAGCGATATCGTCGAGCAGGATTTGGCGGCTATAACGCATAAAATCACGGTCATTCATCGCCAACTCCTGCAATTTCCAGCAACTGTGCCGTTGCCAAACGCCAGTCTGCGGCTTGAGTAATGGCGCTGACGACGGCGATACTGCCGACACCCGTTGCTATCACCGCAGGCGCGCGTGCCAGACTGACACCGCCAATCGCCACGGTGGGATAATCCGCCAGTCGCTCAACATGCCGTGCCAGCTGTTCCAGCCCCTGCGGTGCAGAAGGCATCTGTTTGGTTTGCGTCGGGAACACATGTCCCAGCGCGATATAAGAGGGGCGTGCTGCCAGCGCGACGTCGATTTCCATATCGTCATGTGTCGAAACGCCCAGCCGCAGGCCTGCCGCGCGGATGGCATTGAGATCGGTGGCTTGCAAATCTTCCTGCCCCAAATGGACGCCATACGCCTGATGCTTGATCGCCAGCCGCCAGTAATCGTTGATAAACAATCGCGCGTTATAGCGGCGGCCCAGCGCAATTGCCGCCACGACATCGGCTTCCACCTCTTCATCGCGCCGATCTTTGATGCGTAGCTGGAGAGTACGTACGCCTGCATCCAACAGACGTTCGATCCACTGTACGCTGTCCACCACCGGGTACAGTCCTAAACGAAAAGGTACAGGAGGAAAATCAGGCTGATACATCACGCTTCCTCCTTACGCAGGTAGATTTCTCCGCCTCTGGCACGGAAGTTCTCCGACATATCCGCCATTCCCATTTCAATAGTTTGCGTGGCGGCGTAATCACGCACTTCCTGGCTGATTTTCATCGAGCAAAATTTCGGTCCACACATGGAGCAAAAATGGGCGACTTTGCCGGACTCTTGGGGCAGGGTTTCATCGTGATAAGCGCGGGCGGTAAACGGGTCGAGGGCCAGATTAAACTGGTCTTCCCAGCGAAATTCGAAGCGGGCTTTCGACATGGCGTTATCGCGAATTTGCGCGCCCGGATGCCCTTTCGCCAGGTCAGCGGCGTGGGCGGCAATCTTATAGGTGATAAGCCCCTGCTTAACATCTTCTTTATTAGGCAGACCCAGATGCTCTTTTGGCGTTACGTAACAGAGCATCGCGCAGCCAAACCAGCCAATCATCGCCGCACCAATCCCCGACGTGAAGTGGTCATAGCCCGGCGCAATATCGGTAGTTAGCGGCCCCAGAGTGTAAAACGGCGCTTCGTGGCAGTGCTCTAACTCCTCGGTCATATTGCGGCGGATCATCTGCATCGGCACGTGGCCTGGGCCTTCAATCATCACCTGCACGTCATATTCCCAGGCAATTTTGGTCAGTTCGCCCAGCGTATGCAGCTCGGCAAACTGCGCTTCATCGTTGGCGTCCTGAATAGAACCGGGGCGCAGACCGTCGCCCAGCGACAGCGAAACGTCATAAGCGGCACAGATTTCACAAATTTCGCGGAAGTGTTGATAGAGGAAATTTTCCTGATGATGGGAGAGGCACCATTTCGCCATAATCGAACCGCCGCGAGAGACGATACCGGTCAGGCGTTTCGCGGTCATCGGCACATAGCGCAGCAGTACGCCCGCATGGATAGTGAAGTAATCCACACCTTGCTCGGCCTGTTCCAGCAGCGTGTCGCGGAACGCTTCCCAGGTAAGATCTTCGGCGATCCCGTTAACCTTCTCCAGCGCCTGGTAGATCGGCACTGTACCGATCGGCACCGGGCTGTTACGCAAAATCCACTCGCGGGTTTCGTGAATATAGCGACCGGTGGAGAGATCCATCACCGTATCCGCTCCCCAGCGCGTGGACCATACCAGCTTTTCCACTTCTTCTTCGATGGAAGAGGTGACCGCCGAGTTGCCGATATTGGCGTTAACTTTTACCAGGAAATTGCGACCAATAATCATCGGCTCCGATTCCGGATGATTAATGTTGGCCGGGATAATCGCACGTCCGGCAGCAACTTCATCACGGACAAATTCCGCAGTGATATTTTCCGGCAGATGTGCGCCAAAGCTCATTCCCGGATGCTGGTGGCGTAAAACCTCGCTACGGATGCGCTCGCGGCCCATATTCTCGCGGATGGCGATGAATTCCATTTCCGGCGTGATGATGCCCTGGCGGGCGTAGTGCAGTTGGGTGACACGGCGTCCTGCTTTGGCGCGTTTTGGTGTTAGTACGCCGCTAAAACGCAGTTCGTCGAGGCCATCATCTGCCAGCCGCGCTTTAGTGTAATCGGAACTGCGCACGGTAAGTTCTTCGGTATCGCCGCGCGCATCGATCCACGGCTGGCGTAGTTTTGCCAGCCCTTGCTGCACGTTAATGGCAATCTGCGGATCACCATACGGGCCGGAGGTGTCGTAGACCGGAATCGCTTCGTTTTCTTCGTACTGCGGCTGTTCTTTGCTACCGCCAATTAGCGTCGGGCTAAGCTGGATCTCACGCATCGGCACGCGCACGCCGGGGTGTGTGCCAGTGATATAAATGCGTTTTGAGTTGGGAAAGGCGGTGCCTTCCAGGGTGTCGATAAAATGTTGGGCCCGGGCGCGTTGTTCGCGGCGGGTCAGTTTTGTTGCAGACATAGCTCATTCCAAAAAGTTAAGGACGTGGCTTGTCAGACGACGGATGAAGCAAGAGACGATCGCCGCAGGGGCGATGCGATAGCAGATTAACTCTTGTTCCCTTCGCAGGTATTAGCCTGATCAGGTTCCGCGGATCCCGAATAAACGGTCTCAGCCAGTTAAGGCACTCCGACAAGAAATTAGCCCCGCAAATGGGGCATTGAATGTAAATTACGCGTTAACAGCGCAGAACTCAAGCAGGATGTTTGACGCGGGCGGCGTCAAGCACCAGCAGAATCAGCTTATCTTCCAGCACAAAGCGCGCTTCCAGCGCCTCGCCGATGTCAGATAAAACCTGTTGAAACTCAAGGTAATTATCATGATCGATGGCGGTTTCCAGACTGGAATCGTAGTAATCCATAATCTGTTGAGTATTGGCTTCGAGTTGCGGCCAAATCTTCGCGGCGCGCGCGAGTTGCCCGTTGCCTTCCAGCTTATGAAGAATGCGCTCATAAATACTGAAATGTCCGGCAGACAAGTAATCGACCAGGCTCTGACAAAAATCATCAAGGGCTTTTTCGTTTAGCCTCATGTACGATTCTTTGCCAGGCTTAATGCCAACCAGATTGTAGTAAGCCACGAGCAGATGCTTACGTACATGTAGCCAGCGATCAACCAGTTTGTTACTTCCTCTGACGCGCTCCGTCAGGTTATCGAGCTGGTTAAGCATGATTGACTCCGCAAGTTTGTATTCAAAAACTGCTCTGTGAGAAATGTAAAAACCATGTTAAACATGCCAGTGATGCAAAGGTAGTGCAAGAGCTATGGATCGTATAATTGAAAAATTAGATCACGGCTGGTGGGTCGTCAGCCATGAACAAAAATTATGGTTGCCGAAGGGAGAATTGCCATATGGCGAAGCGGCAAATTTCGATCTTGTGGGTCAGCGCGCACTACAAATCGGCGAATGGCAGGGGGAACCTGTTTGGTTAGTACAACAGCAGCGGCGTCACGATATGGGGTCGGTACGTCAGGTCATTGATCTCGATGTTGGGCTGTTTCAACTGGCCGGACGAGGCGTACAACTGGCGGAGTTTTACCGATCGCATAAATACTGTGGTTACTGCGGGCATGAAATGTATCCGAGCAAAACCGAATGGGCGATGCTGTGCAGCCATTGCCGTGAGCGTTACTACCCGCAAATCGCCCCCTGCATTATTGTTGCCATCCGTCGCGATGATTCGATCCTCCTCGCCCAGCATACCCGCCATCGTAACGGTGTCCATACAGTACTTGCCGGATTCGTCGAAGTGGGCGAAACCCTCGAGCAGGCAGTCGCGCGGGAAGTGATGGAAGAGAGCGGAATTAAAGTTAAAAACTTGCGTTACGTGACTTCTCAGCCGTGGCCGTTTCCTCAGTCTTTAATGACCGCGTTTATGGCGGAATATGACAGCGGCGACATCGTGATCGACCCGAAAGAATTGCTCGAGGCGAACTGGTATCGCTATGACGATTTGCCGTTACTCCCGCCGCCCGGCACCGTAGCGCGCCGTCTGATAGAAGATACGGTGGCGATGTGTCGGGCAGAGTATGAGTGATGATACACTGACCGCCTGACGCACTAAGGAACAGCCAAAATGACCGAACTTAAAAACGATCGTTATCTGCGGGCGCTGCTGCGCCAGCCCGTTGATGTCACTCCAGTATGGATGATGCGCCAGGCGGGTCGCTATCTACCGGAATATAAAGCCACGCGCGCCCAGGCGGGCGATTTTATGTCGCTGTGCAAAAACGCCGAGCTGGCGTGCGAAGTGACTTTGCAACCGCTGCGTCGCTACCCGCTGGATGCGGCGATCCTCTTTTCCGATATCCTCACCGTGCCGGACGCGATGGGGTTAGGGCTCTATTTTGAAGCCGGAGAAGGTCCGCGTTTTACCTCGCCAGTCACCTGCAAAGCCGACGTCGATAAACTGCCAATTCCGGACCCGGAAGATGAACTGGGTTACGTGATGAACGCGGTGCGTACCATTCGTCGCGAACTGAAAGGCGAAGTGCCGCTGATTGGTTTTTCCGGCAGCCCGTGGACGCTGGCGACCTACATGGTGGAAGGCGGCAGCAGCAAAGCCTTCACCGTGATCAAAAAAATGATGTATGCCGATCCGCAGGCGCTGCACGCTCTGCTCGATAAACTGGCGAAAAGCGTCACTTTGTATCTGAATGCGCAGATTAAAGCCGGTGCTCAGGCAGTGATGATTTTCGACACCTGGGGCGGCGTGCTTACCGGGCGCGATTATCAACAGTTCTCGCTCTATTACATGCATAAAATTGTTGATGGTTTAGTGCGTGAAAACGACGGTCGCCGCGTACCGGTCACGCTGTTTACCAAAGGCGGCGGACAGTGGCTGGAAGCCATGGCAGAAACCGGTTGCGATGCGCTGGGCCTCGACTGGACAACGGACATCGCCGATGCGCGCCGCCGTGTGGGCAATAAAGTCGCGTTGCAGGGTAATATGGATCCGTCGATGCTGTACGCGCCGCCTGCCCGCATTGAAGAAGAAGTAGCGACTATACTTGCAGGTTTCGGTCACGGCGAAGGTCATGTCTTTAACCTTGGTCACGGCATTCATCAGGATGTGCCGCCAGAACATGCTGGCGTGTTCGTGGAGGCAGTGCATCGACTGTCTGAACAGTATCACCGCTAAGGAGTGATTATGGATCTCGCGTCATTACGCGCTCAACAAATCGAACTGGCTTCTTCTGTGATCCGCGAGGATCGACTCGATAAAGATCCACCGGATCTGATCGCCGGAGCCGATGTCGGGTTTGAGCAGGGCGGAGAAGTGACGCGAGCGGCGATGGTGCTGCTGAAATATCCCTCGCTTGAGCTGGTGGAGTATAAAGTTGCCCGCATCGCCACCACCATGCCTTACATTCCAGGTTTTCTTTCCTTCCGCGAATATCCTGCGCTGCTGGCAGCGTGGGAGATGCTGTCGCAAAAGCCGGATTTAGTGTTTGTCGATGGTCATGGGATCTCGCATCCTCGCCGTCTTGGCGTCGCCAGCCATTTTGGCTTATTGGTGGATGTGCCGACCATTGGCGTGGCGAAAAAACGTCTCTGCGGTAAATTCGAACCGCTCTCCAGCGAACCGGGCGCGCTGGCCCCGCTGATGGATAAAGGCGAGCAGCTGGCCTGGGTCTGGCGCAGCAAAGCGCGCTGTAACCCGTTGTTTATCGCTACCGGCCATCGGGTCAGCGTGGACAGCGCGCTGGCGTGGGTACAACGCTGCATGAAAGGCTATCGTCTGCCGGAGCCAACGCGCTGGGCGGACGCGGTGGCCTCGGAACGTCCGGCGTTCGTGCGCTATACAGCAAATCAGCCCTAATTCAGGTAAACTGCGGATAATTTCCGTATTTGAGAACTCAACATGTTACAAAACCCAATTCATCTGCGTCTGGAGCGCCTGGAAAGCTGGCAGCATGTCACTTTCATGGCTTGCTTATGCGAACGCATGTACCCCAATTACGCCATGTTCTGCCAGCAAACCGGTTTTGGTGATGGGCAAATTTACCGTCGTATTCTCGATCTCATCTGGGAAACGCTGACCGTTAAAGACGCAAAAGTAAATTTCGACAGCCAACTGGAGAAATTTGAAGAAGCGATTCCTTCAGCCGACGATTTCGATCTGTACGGCGTTTATCCGGCAATCGATGCCTGCGTGGCGTTAAGTGAACTGGTCCATTCGCGTTTGAGTGGTGAAACGCTCGAACACGCGGTGGAAGTGAGTAAGACCTCCATCACGACCGTTGCGATGCTGGAAATGACTCAGGCTGGTCGCGAAATGAGCGATGAAGAGCTTAAAGAAAACCCAGCTGTAGAGCAAGAATGGGACATTCAGTGGGAAATATTCCGACTTTTAGCTGAGTGCGAAGAACGCGATATCGAGCTGATAAAAGGCCTTAGGGCAGACCTGCGTGAGGCGGGTGAGAGCAATATTGGTATAATTTTTCAGCAATAAGACCAGAAAACGTGATTTAACGCCTGATTTGTCGTACCTGGAGTCTTCCCTTTCGCCCCCCGTCTGGTCTACATTTGGGGGGCGAAAAAAAGTGGCTATCGGTGCGTGTATGCAGGAGAGTGCTATTCTGGCATTTCCGTCGCACTCGATGCTTAGCAAGCGATAAACACATTGTAAGGATAACTTATGAACAAGACTCAACTGATTGATGTAATTGCAGAGAAAGCAGAACTGTCCAAAACCCAGGCTAAAGCTGCTCTGGAGTCCACTCTGGCTGCAATTACTGAGTCTCTGAAAGAAGGCGATGCTGTACAACTGGTTGGTTTCGGTACCTTCAAAGTGAACCACCGCGCTGAGCGTACTGGCCGCAACCCGCAGACCGGTAAAGAAATCAAAATTGCCGCAGCTAACGTACCGGCATTTGTTTCTGGCAAGGCACTGAAAGACGCAGTTAAGTAAGATTGCGTGGCAGTGAACAGTTTTAACGAAGGGGTGGTTTCACCCCTTTTGTCTTTCTGGCGTCGATCATTGATGCTGGCTGGCGCTCTGCTTCTCACTGCCTGTAGTCATAACTCTTCACTTCCTCCCTTTACCGCCAGTGGATTTGCTGAAGACCAGGGCGCGGTACGCATCTGGCGAAAAGACAGCGGCGATAATGTGCATCTGCTTGCCGTGTTTAGCCCGTGGCGCAGTGGCGATACCACGACGCGAGAGTATCGCTGGCAGGGCGATAACCTCACGCTCATCAATATCAATGTTTACAGCAAACCGCCGGTGAACATTCGCGCGCGTTTTGACGATCGCGGTGATCTGAGCTTTATGCAACGTGAATCCGATGGGGAAAAGCAGCAGCTTTCTAACGACCAAATCGATTTATACCGTTATCGTGCTGATCAGATCCGCCAGATTAGCGATGCCTTACGTCAGGGGAGAGTCGTGCTGCGCCAGGGGCGCTGGCATGCGATGGAACAGACCGTGACCACCTGCGAAGGGCAAACCATTAAACCTGATTTAGATTCGCAGGCGATAGCGCATATCGAGCGCCGCCAGAGCCGCTCTTCTGTTGATGTCAGCGTGGCATGGCTGGAAGCGCCCGAAGGTTCGCAATTACTGTTAGTGGCAAATTCTGATTTCTGTCGCTGGCAACCCAACGAGAAAACGTTCTGATTTACCAGTGGCCCATACCCATATGACCGCCACCACCGCAGCCGCCGTAGCCCATGCCCATTCCGGCTCCGCGCGGAATACCCGCTTCAGCCATCGCGATATCTCGTTTCACCCGTAACTCATCTAACGACTGACGCAAATTCTCCATCTCTTTGGCGACCGCGTTAATTTTGCTGCTATCCGGTGGGTTCGCGGCTAACAGGGCATTGTATTCATAACGCTTCGTCACCAGTTGCTGTTGCAGTGCGCTGCTTTGAGCGTAAAAGTCATTATGGATTTTCTGCCACGCTGTCTGTTGTTCGCTGGTCAAAGGCGCGGCATTTTGCTGCCACATACCGTGTCCGCCGTGAGCAAATGCAGATGTCGATCCCATCGCCATTGCTGAAAGCGCCATCATTACCAGGGCAATTTTCGTGTTCCGTTTCATGGTTAATCCTCCAGTGGTTGTCTTACTTCGGGTATTGCATCTTCCGTGCCAACGATGAAACGCTGATATGACGGGTAATCTGGCATGATAAACGAGTAAAAATGACTCGCCTGCTGCGGGTAGCGAGTCATTTTTACTCATTGAAACTTAAGCCTTTGTGTTACAGCGCAGGGTAAGCGCTGATAAAAGATGGCATGATTTCTGCTGTCAGAAAGGGATGAGCAGGCAAAGAAGAAGATGCGTTTTATGCAACGTTCTAAAGACTCCTTAGCTAAATGGTTAAGCGCGATCCTCCCCGTGGTCATTGTTGGGCTGGTAGGGTTGTTTGCGGTGACGGTGATTCGCGATTATGGGCGCGAGACTGCCGCCGCCAGACAAATGCTGCTGGAAAAAGGCAGTGTACTTATTCGCGCTCTTGAATCCGGCTCGCGCGTCGGCATGGGGATGCGCATGCATCATGCGCAGCAGCAGGCCTTACTGGAAGAAATGGCCGGGCAGCCTGGAGTACGTTGGTTTGCGGTCACGGATGAACAAGGAACAATCGTGATGCATAGCAACTCCGGCATGGTGGGAAAACAGCTTTATTCCCCGCAGGAAATGCAGCAGTTACATCCTGGAGATGAAGAAGCGTGGCGGCGGATCGATAGCGCAGACGGCGAGCCTGTTCTGGAAATTTATCGCCAGTTTCAACCGATGTTTGCTGCTGGAATGCACCGGATGCGCCATATGCAGCAGTATGCCGCAACACCACAAGCAATTTTCATCGCTTTCGACGCCAGTAATATTGTGAGTGCCGAAGATCGTGAGCAGAGAAACACCCTGATTATCCTCTTCGCCCTGGCGACGGTCTTGCTGGCAAGCGTATTGTCATTCTTCTGGTATCGCCGCTATCTGCGCTCGCGCCAGCTTCTACAAGATGAAATGAAGCGCAAAGAGAAGCTGGTGGCGCTGGGGCATCTTGCGGCAGGCGTTGCCCACGAAATCCGTAACCCACTTTCCTCGATTAAAGGACTGGCGAAATACTTTGCCGAACGCGCGCCAGCAGGGGGAGAAGCGCATCAATTGGCGCAGGTGATGGCGAAAGAAGCCGACCGTTTAAACCGCGTGGTAAGCGAGTTGCTGGAACTGGTTAAGCCAACGCATCTGGCTTTGCAGGCGGTGGATCTCAACACGCTGATTAACCACTCATTACAGCTGGTAAGCCAGGATGCAAACAGCCGGGAGATCCAGTTACGCTTTACCGCCAACGACACATTACCGGAAATTCAGGCCGATCCGGACAGGCTGACTCAGGTCCTGTTGAATCTCTATCTCAATGCTATTCAGGCGATTGGTCAGCATGGCGTGATTAGCGTGACGGTCAGCGAAAGCGGCGCGGGCGTGAAAATCAGCGTTACCGACAGCGGTAAGGGAATTGCGGCAGATCAGCTTGAAGCCATCTTCACTCCGTACTTCACCACCAAAGCCGAAGGCACCGGATTGGGGCTGGCGGTCGTGCATAATATTGTTGAACAACACGGTGGTACAATTCAGGTCGCAAGCCAGGAGGGAAAAGGCTCAACGTTCACCCTCTGGCTTCCGGTCAATATTACGCGTAAGGACCCACAAGGATGACGCACGATAATATCGATATTCTGGTGGTGGATGATGACATTAGCCACTGCACTATTTTGCAGGCTTTACTGCGCGGCTGGGGCTATAACGTCGCGCTGGCGAACAGCGGGCGACAGGCGCTGGAGCAGGTGCGGGAACAGGTTTTTGATCTTGTGCTTTGCGATGTGCGAATGGCGGAGATGGACGGCATCGCCACGCTGAAAGAGATCAAAGCGTTAAACCCGGCAATTCCGGTGCTGATTATGACTGCGTACTCCAGCGTCGAGACGGCGGTAGAGGCACTGAAAACTGGGGCGCTGGATTATCTCATCAAGCCGCTGGATTTCGATAACCTACAGGCGACGCTGGAAAAAGCGCTCGCGCATACGCACAGTATTGATGCTGAAACACCTGCGGTGACTGCCAGCCAGTTCGGTATGGTCGGTAAAAGCCCGGCGATGCAACACCTGCTCAGTGAAATCGCCCTCGTCGCGCCATCGGAAGCCACGGTACTGATCCACGGCGATTCCGGCACCGGTAAAGAGCTGGTCGCCAGGGCGATTCACGCCAGTAGCGCACGTAGCGAAAAACCGCTGGTAACGCTCAACTGTGCGGCACTCAACGAATCCTTACTGGAATCTGAATTGTTCGGTCACGAAAAAGGGGCGTTTACTGGAGCCGATAAACGCCGGGAAGGGCGCTTTGTTGAGGCGGACGGCGGCACGCTGTTTCTCGATGAAATTGGCGATATCTCGCCGATGATGCAGGTGCGTCTGCTGCGTGCGATTCAGGAGCGCGAAGTTCAGCGTGTCGGTAGCAACCAGACTATCTCGGTTGATGTCCGGCTGATTGCGGCGACCCATCGCGATCTTGCCGCAGAGGTGAATGCCGGGCGTTTTCGCCAGGATCTCTACTATCGCCTGAATGTGGTGGCGATTGAAGTACCATCGCTGCGGCAACGGCGGGAAGATATCCCTCTGCTGGCTGGCCATTTTCTGCAGCGCTTTGCCGAGCGTAATCGCAAGGCGGTAAAAGGTTTTACGCCCCAGGCGATGGATCTGTTGATTCATTACGACTGGCCGGGAAATATTCGTGAGCTGGAAAACGCGGTGGAACGGGCAGTGGTGCTGCTGACCGGGGAATATATTTCCGAACGCGAGCTGCCGCTGGCGATTGCCAGTACGCCGATCCCGCTGGGACAAAGTCAGGATATTCAGCCGTTGGTGGAAGTGGAAAAAGAGGTGATTCTGGCGGCGCTGGAGAAAACGGGCGGCAACAAAACCGAAGCCGCCCGTCAGTTAGGGATCACGCGCAAAACGCTATTGGCAAAACTGTCGCGTTAGTTCTGCTCGCGTTCGATAGCGCGCCAGCCGATATCTTTCCGGCAGAAGCAGTCGTCCCAGTGAATATCGGTCATTAAGGCATAAGCGCGTTTCTGCGCTTCTGCCACGGTATGACCCAGCGCGGTGACGCACAGTACGCGCCCGCCGCTGGTCACTACCTGCTCGTCATCCGCCAGTTTTGTGCCTGCATGGAACACTTTGCCGTCTTCCACTTCTTCCAGCGGCAGGCCGTGGATCACATCACCGGTGCGGTAATCGCCCGGATATCCACCCGCAGCCATCACCACGCCGAGAGAAGCGCGTTCATCCCACTCGGATGTTTTCTCGTCCAGCTTCCCTTCACAGGCTGCCAGGCAGAGCTCAACCAGATCGGACTTCATGCGCAGCATAATCGGCTGGGTTTCCGGATCGCCAAAGCGGCAGTTAAATTCAATAACCTTCGGATTGCCCTGTTTGTCGATCATCAGGCCCGCATAGAGAAAACCGGTGTAGGTGTTGCCTTCCGCCGCCATGCCTTTCACGGTTGGCCAGATGATACGTTCCATGGTGCGCTGATGAACTTCATCGGTTACTACCGGCGCGGGGGAGTAAGCGCCCATCCCGCCCGTGTTTGGTCCGGTATCTTTATCGCCTACGCGTTTGTGATCCTGGCTGGTGGCCATCGGCAACACATGCTCGCCGTCCACCATCACGATAAAGCTCGCTTCTTCGCCATCGAGGAACTCTTCGATAACGATGCGATGACCCGCGTCGCCAAAAGCGTTGCCCGCCAGCATATCGTGAACAGCCGCTTCCGCTTCTTCCAGCGTCATCGCCACGATAACGCCTTTCCCGGCAGCCAGACCGTCCGCTTTAATGACGATTGGCGCGCCTTTCTCACGCAGATACGCCAGCGCAGGTTCTACCTCGGTGAAGTTCTGGTATTCCGCCGTAGGGATCTTATGGCGGGCCAGGAAATCTTTGGTAAACGCTTTTGAGCCTTCCAGTTGGGCCGCACCTGCGGTTGGGCCGAAGATTTTCAGCCCGGCGGCGCGGAAGGTATCGACCACGCCTTTCACCAGCGGCGCTTCCGGGCCGACGATGGTCAGATCAATCTTTTCGTTTTGTGCGAAATCCAACAGCGCCGGGATATCGGTCACGCCAATAGCAACGTTTTGCAGCGCGGGTTCCAGTGCAGTGCCTGCATTACCCGGAGCAACAAAAACAGTCTCAACCAGCGGCGACTGGGCCGCTTTCCAGGCCAGCGCGTGCTCGCGCCCGCCGTTACCAATCACTAATACTTTCATCTATTGCTCCATTAATGGCGGAAGTGGCGCATGTCGGTGAAGAGCATCGCAATACCGTGCTCGTCGGCGGCGGCAATCACTTCGTCATCACGGATAGAACCGCCAGGCTGGATTACGCAGGTCACGCCCGCAGCGGCGGCGGCATCAATACCGTCGCGGAACGGGAAGAACGCGTCAGAAGCCATCGAGGAACCTTTCACTTCCAGGCCTTCATCAGCAGCTTTAATACCGGCGATTTTCGCGGAGTACACGCGGCTCATCTGGCCCGCGCCAATACCGATGGTCATATTGTTTTTGGCATAGACGATAGCATTGGATTTCACGAACTTCGCCACTTTCCAGCAGAACAGCGCATCGCGCAGTTCCTGTTCGGTCGGCTGACGTTGGGTGACGACGCGCAGTTCTTCCGCACCGACCATCCCCAGGTCACGATCCTGAACCAGCAGACCGCCGTTCACGCGTTTGAAATCAAGGCCCGGAACACGCTCGCCCCACTGACCGCAGGTCAGAACGCGTACGTTCTGCTTGGCGGCGGTGATTTTCAGGGCTTCTTCGCTGGCGGAAGGCGCAATAATCACTTCGACAAACTGACGAGAAATGATGGCCTGTGCGGTTTCCGCATCCAGCTCGCGGTTAAAGGCGATGATGCCGCCGAATGCGGAGGTTGGGTCGGTTTTGTACGCGCGATCGTAAGCATCAAGAATGGAATTGCCGATAGCTACACCGCAAGGGTTGGCGTGCTTCACAATCACACATGCCGGCTCGGCGAACTCTTTCACGCACTCCAGCGCCGCATCGGTATCGGCGATGTTGTTATAAGAGAGGGCTTTACCCTGAACCTGGGTTGCGGTAGCAACGGAGGCTTCTTTCACATTCTCTTCTATATAGAAGGCAGCCTGCTGGTGGCTGTTCTCGCCGTAACGCATATCCTGCTTCTTAATGAAGTTCAGGTTCAGCGTGCGTGGGAAGCGACCGGCGGCTTCTTTGCTTTCACCGTGGTAAGCCGGAACCATGCTGCCGAAGTAGTTGGCAATCATGCTGTCGTAGGCGGCAGTGTGTTCGAAGGCTTTGATGGCGAGGTCGAAACGGGTTGCAAGCGTCAGCGATCCTTCGTTGTCATCCATCTCTTTAATAATGGCGTCGTAGTCGCTGCTCTTCACCACGATTGCGACATCTTTATGGTTCTTAGCGGCGGAGCGCACCATGGTCGGGCCGCCGATATCGATGTTCTCAACCGCATCTTCCAGCGAGCAACCTTCACGGGCCACGGTCTGGGCGAACGGATACAGGTTAACAACCACCATATCGATAGGCTGGATCTGATGTTCTTCCATAATGGCATCGTCCTGGCCGCGACGGCCCAGAATGCCACCATGTACTTTCGGATGCAGGGTCTTCACGCGTCCATCCATCATCTCCGGGAAACCGGTGTAATCGGAAACTTCGGTTACCGGCAGACCTTTTTCTGCTAACAGACGGGCAGTGCCCCCTGTAGACAGCAGCTCCACACCGCGTGCGGAAAGTGCCTGGGCGAATTCGACGATACCGGCTTTGTCAGAAACACTGAGCAGAGCGCGGCGGACTGGACGACGTTGTTGCATGGTAAATCCCCTGGATTTGACTATTACAGAGAGCGTTAGCTGAATTTTTCGCGAAAAACTCAGCTAACGCCCCTAACGGGGCATCCTTATTTTTCGCCCGCATTGTAACGAAAACGTTTGCGCAACGCTCGCGAATTTTTCTCTTTCAATGGTGATCACAATTTTGACAGTGGTTACCGTGGGAAAAATACAGAAATTACATTGATGATTGTGGATAACTCTGTGCGTAAAAAGGTATAAAGCGGGGTTTTGCTGGGGAATGCAGCAGTCAGTCATTTTTCTGCAATTTTTCTATTGCGGCCTGCGGAGAACTCCCTATAATGCGCCTCCATCGACACGGCGGATGTGAATCACTTCACACAAACAGCCGGTTCGGTTGAAGAGAAAAATCCTGAAATTCAGGGTTGACTCTGAAAGAGGAAAGCGTAATATACGCCACTTCGCGACAGTGCGCTAAAGCGCGTCGCAACTGCTCTTTAACAATTTATCAGACAATCTGTGTGGGCACTCGAAGATACGGATTCTTAACGTCGCAAGACGAAAAATGAATACCAAGTCTCAAGAGTGAACACGTAATTCATTACGAAGTTTAATTCTTTGAGCATCAAACTTTTAAATTGAAGAGTTTGATCATGGCTCAGATTGAACGCTGGCGGCAGGCCTAACACATGCAAGTCGAACGGTAACAGAAAGCAGCTTGCTGCTTTGCTGACGAGTGGCGGACGGGTGAGTAATGTCTGGGAAACTGCCTGATGGAGGGGGATAACTACTGGAAACGGTAGCTAATACCGCATAACGTCGCAAGACCAAAGAGGGGGACCTTCGGGCCTCTTGCCATCGGATGTGCCCAGATGGGATTAGCTAGTTGGTGGGGTAACGGCTCACCAAGGCGACGATCCATAGCCGGCCTGAGAGGGTGAACGGCCACATTGGGACTGAGACACGGCCCAGACTCCTACGGGAGGCAGCAGTGGGGAATATTGCACAATGGGCGCAAGCCTGATGCAGCGACGCCGCGTGTAGGAAGAAGGCCTTCGGGTTGTAAAGTACTTTCAGCGGGGAGGAAGGGAGTAAAGTTAATACCTTTGCTCATTGACGTTACCCGCAGAAGAAGCACCGGCTAACTCCGTGCCAGCAGCCGCGGTAATACGGAGGGTGCAAGCGTTAATCGGAATTACTGGGCGTAAAGCGCACGCAGGCGGTTTGTTAAGTCAGATGTGAAATCCCCGGGCTCAACCTGGGAACTGCATCTGATACTGGCAAGCTTGAGTCTCGTAGAGGGGGGTAGAATTCCAGGTGTAGCGGTGAAATGCGTAGAGATCTGGAGGAATACCGGTGGCGAAGGCGGCCCCCTGGACGAAGACTGACGCTCAGGTGCGAAAGCGTGGGGAGCAAACAGGATTAGATACCCTGGTAGTCCACGCCGTAAACGATGTCGACTTGGAGGTTGTGCCCTTGAGGCGTGGCTTCCGGAGCTAACGCGTTAAGTCGACCGCCTGGGGAGTACGGTCGCAAGACTGAAACTCAAAGGAATTGACGGGGGCCCGCACAAGCGGTGGAGCATGTGGTTTAATTCGATGCAACGCGAAGAACCTTACCTGGTCTTGACATCCACGGAAGTTTTCAGAGATGAGAATGTGCCTTCGGGAACCGTGAGACAGGTGCTGCATGGCTGTCGTCAGCTCGTGTTGTGAAATGTTGGGTTAAGTCCCGCAACGAGCGCAACCCTTATCCTTTGTTGCCAGCGGTCCGGCCGGGAACTCAAAGGAGACTGCCAGTGATAAACTGGAGGAAGGTGGGGATGACGTCAAGTCATCATGCCCCTTATGACCAGGGCTACACACGTGCTACAATGGCGCATACAAAGAGAAGCGACCTCGCGAGAGCAAGCGGACCTCATAAAGTGCGTCGCAGTTCGGATTGCAGGCTGCAACTCGCCTGCATGAAGTCGGAATCGCTAGTAATCGCGGATCAGCATGCCGCGGTGAATACGTTCCCGGGCCTTGTACACACCGCCCGTCACACCATGGGAGTGGGTTGCAAAAGAAGTAGGTAGCTTAACCTTCGGGAGGGCGCTTACCACTTTGTGATTCATGACTGGGGTGAAGTCGTAACAAGGTAACCGTAGGGGAACCTGCGGTTGGATCACCTCCTTACCTTAAAGAAGCGTTCTTTG
>SAMEA3387444__coassemble_2225_pt1 | contig 20436 bp, 14 predicted proteins | sample SAMEA3387444__metabat2_high_PE_013 | metagenome-assembled genome bin SAMEA3387444 (sample SAMEA3387444) | Felis catus | biome: Faeces | place: United Kingdom | collected 2012
AGCCTGGGCAGGCACGGCAGGGGCGGCTTATTCCCCCACATACGCCAGATTCAGCAACGGATACGGTTTCCCCAAATCGTCCACCTCAGAGCGTCCCGTAACCTTAAAACCCACCTTCTTATAGAACCCAACCGCCTGCTCATTTTGCTCATTAACGTTGGTTGTCAGTTCCGGTGCCATCGAGAGCGCATGCTCCACCAGCATCCGACCCACGCCGCAGCCGCGCACATCAGGATCGATAAACAGCGCATCCATATGCTGCCCACTTAACAACATAAACCCAACCGGCTGATCCCGCTCATTAACCGCGACCCACAACGGTGCTTCCGGCAGAAAGGAACGAACCAGCTCTTCCAGCTCGGCCCGATACTCTGCTGATAAAAAATCGTGGGTGGCATCGACAGATCGACACCAAATCGCAACGAGTTCCTCCCCTTCCTCATGCTGTGAGCGGCGAATACTAATAACCATTTTCTCTCCTTTTCGTCATTCTTATATTCTAACGTAGCCTTTTCCTTGAAACTTTCTCACCTTCAACATGCAGGCTCGACATTGGCAAATTTTCTGGTTATCTTCAGCTATCTGGATGTCTAAACGTATAAGCGTATGTAGTGAGGTAATCAGGTTATGCCTATTCGTGTGCCGGACGAGCTACCCGCCGTCAATTTCTTGCGTGAAGAAAACGTCTTTGTGATGACAACTTCTCGTGCGTCTGGTCAGGAAATTCGTCCACTTAAGGTTCTGATCCTTAACCTGATGCCGAAGAAGATTGAAACTGAAAATCAGTTTCTGCGCCTGCTTTCAAACTCACCTTTGCAGGTCGATATTCAGCTGTTGCGCATCGATTCCCGTGAATCGCGCAACACGCCCGCAGAGCATCTGAACAACTTCTACTGTAACTTTGAAGATATTCAGGAACAGAACTTTGACGGTCTGATTGTAACCGGTGCGCCGCTGGGCCTGGTGGAGTTTAATGATGTCGCTTACTGGCCGCAGATCAAACAGGTGCTGGAGTGGTCGAAAGATCACGTCACCTCGACGCTGTTTGTCTGCTGGGCGGTACAGGCCGCGCTCAATATCCTCTACGGCATTCCTAAGCAAACTCGCACCGACAAACTCTCTGGCGTTTACGAGCATCATATTCTCCATCCTCATGCGCTTCTGACGCGTGGCTTTGATGATTCATTCCTGGCACCGCATTCGCGCTATGCTGACTTTCCGGCAGCGTTGATTCGTGATTACACCGATCTGGAAATTCTGGCAGAGACGGAAGAAGGGGATGCATATCTGTTTGCCAGCAAAGATAAGCGCATTGCCTTTGTGACGGGCCATCCCGAATATGATGCGCAAACGCTGGCGCAGGAATATTTCCGCGATGTGGAAGCCGGACTAGGCCCGGAAGTACCGTATAACTATTTCCCGCACAATGATCCGCAAAATACACCGCGAGCGAGCTGGCGTAGTCACGGTAATTTGCTGTTTACCAACTGGCTCAACTATTACGTCTACCAGATCACGCCATACGATCTACGGCACATGAATCCAACGCTGGATTAATCTTCTGTGATAGTCGATCGTTAAGCGATTCAGCACCTTACCTCAGGCACCTTCGGGTGCCTTTTTTATTTCCGAAACGCACCTCAGGAGGTGAATAAATTTTATTCATATTGTTATCAACAAGTTATCAAGTATTTTTAATTAAAATGGAAATTGTTTTTGATTTTGCATTTTAAATGAGTAGTCTTAGTTGTGCTGAACGAAAAGCGCACAACGATCCTTCGTTCACAGTGGGGAAGTTTTCGGATCCATGACGAGGAGCTGCACGATGACTGAACAGGCAACAACAACCGATGAACTGGCTTTCACAAGGCCGTATGGCGAGCAGGAGAAGCAAATTCTTACTGCCGAAGCGGTAGAATTTCTGACTGAGCTGGTGACGCATTTTACGCCACAACGCAATAAACTTCTGGCAGCGCGCATTCAGCAGCAGCAAGATATTGATAACGGAACGTTGCCTGATTTTATTTCGGAAACAGCTTCCATTCGCGATACGGACTGGAAAATTCGTGGTATTCCCGCGGACTTACAAGATCGTCGAGTCGAGATAACTGGCCCGGTTGAGCGCAAGATGGTGATCAACGCACTGAACGCCAATGTGAAAGTCTTTATGGCCGATTTCGAAGATTCACTGGCACCAGACTGGAACAAAGTGATCGACGGGCAAATTAACCTGCGCGATGCGGTTAACGGCACCATCAGCTATACCAATGAAGCAGGCAAAATTTATCAGCTCAAGCCCAATCCAGCGGTTTTGATTTGTCGGGTACGCGGTCTGCACTTGCCGGAAAAACATGTCACCTGGCGTGGTGAGGCAATCCCCGGTAGCCTGTTTGATTTTGCGCTCTATTTCTTCCACAACTATCAGGCACTGTTGGCAAAGGGCAGCGGTCCCTATTTCTATCTGCCGAAAACCCAGTCCTGGCAGGAAGCGGCCTGGTGGAGCGAAGTCTTCAGCTATGCAGAAGATCGCTTTAATCTGCCGCGCGGCACCATCAAGGCGACGTTGCTGATTGAAACGCTGCCCGCCGTGTTCCAGATGGATGAAATCCTTCACGCGCTGCGTGACCATATTGTTGGTCTGAACTGCGGTCGTTGGGATTACATCTTCAGCTATATCAAAACGTTGAAAAACTATCCCGATCGCGTCCTGCCAGACAGACAGGCAGTGACGATGGATAAACCATTCCTGAATGCTTACTCACGCCTGTTGATTAAAACCTGCCATAAACGCGGTGCTTTTGCGATGGGCGGCATGGCAGCGTTTATTCCGAGCAAAGATGAAGAGCGCAATAACCAGGTGCTCAACAAAGTAAAAGCGGATAAAGCGCTGGAAGCCAATAACGGTCACGATGGCACATGGATTGCTCACCCAGGCCTTGCGGATACGGCAATGGCGGTATTCAACGACATTCTCGGCTCCCGTAAAAATCAGCTTGAAGTGATGCGCGAACAAGACGCGCCGATTACTGCCGATCAGCTGCTGGCACCTTGTGATGGTGAACGCACCGAAGAAGGTATGCGCGCCAACATTCGCGTGGCTGTGCAGTACATCGAAGCGTGGATCTCTGGCAACGGCTGCGTGCCGATTTATGGCCTGATGGAAGATGCGGCGACGGCTGAAATTTCCCGTACCTCAATCTGGCAGTGGATCCATCATCAAAAAACGTTGAGCAATGGCAAACCGGTGACCAAAGCCTTGTTCCGCCAGATGCTGGGTGAAGAGATGAAAGTCATTGCCAGCGAACTGGGCGAAGAACGTTTCTCCCAGGGGTGTTTTGACGATGCCGCACGCTTGATGGAACAGATCACCACTTCCGATGAGTTAATTGATTTCCTGACCCTGCCAGGCTACCGCCTGTTAGCGTAAACCACCACATAACTATGGAGCATCTGCACATGAAAACCCGTACACAACAAATTGAAGAATTACAGAAAGAGTGGACTCAACCGCGTTGGGAAGGCATTACTCGCCCATACAGCGCGGAAGATGTGGTGAAATTACGCGGTTCAGTCAATCCTGAATGCACCCTGGCGCAACTGGGCGCGGCGAAAATGTGGCGTCTGCTGCACGGCGAGTCGAAAAAAGGCTACATCAACAGCCTCGGTGCACTGACTGGCGGTCAGGCGCTGCAACAGGCGAAAGCGGGTATTGAAGCAGTCTATCTGTCGGGATGGCAGGTAGCGGCGGACGCTAACCTGGCGGCCAGCATGTATCCGGATCAGTCGCTCTATCCGGCAAACTCGGTGCCAGCTGTGGTGGAGCGGATCAACAACACCTTCCGTCGTGCCGATCAGATCCAATGGTCCGCAGGCATTGAGCCGGGCGATCCGCGCTATGTCGATTACTTCCTGCCGATCGTTGCCGATGCGGAAGCCGGTTTTGGCGGTGTCCTGAATGCCTTTGAACTGATGAAAGCGATGATTGAAGCCGGTGCAGCGGCAGTTCACTTCGAAGATCAGCTGGCGTCAGTGAAGAAATGCGGTCACATGGGCGGCAAAGTTTTGGTGCCAACTCAGGAAGCTATTCAGAAACTGGTCGCGGCGCGTCTTGCAGCTGACGTGACGGGCGTTCCAACCCTGCTGGTTGCTCGTACCGATGCCGATGCGGCGGATCTGATTACCTCCGATTGCGACCCGTATGACAGTGAATTTATTACTGGCGAGCGTACCAGTGAAGGCTTCTTCCGTACTCATGCGGGCATTGAGCAAGCGATCAGCCGTGGCCTGGCGTATGCGCCATATGCTGACCTGGTCTGGTGTGAAACCTCCACGCCGGATCTGGAACTGGCGCGTCGCTTTGCACAAGCTATCCACGCGAAATATCCGGGCAAACTGCTGGCTTATAACTGCTCGCCGTCGTTCAACTGGCAGAAAAACCTCGACGACAAAACTATTGCCAGCTTCCAGCAGCAGCTGTCGGATATGGGCTACAAGTTCCAGTTCATCACCCTGGCAGGTATCCACAGCATGTGGTTCAACATGTTTGACCTGGCAAACGCCTATGCCCAGGGCGAGGGTATGAAGCACTACGTTGAGAAAGTGCAGCAGCCGGAATTTGCCGCCGCGAAAGATGGCTATACCTTCGTATCTCACCAGCAGGAAGTGGGTACAGGTTACTTCGATAAAGTGACGACTATTATTCAGGGCGGCACGTCTTCAGTCACCGCGATGACCGGCTCCACTGAAGAATCGCAGTTCTAAGCAACAACAACCGTTGCTGACTGTAGGCCGGATAAGGCGTTCACGCCGCATCCGGCAATCGGTGCACGATGCCTGATGCGACGCTTGCGCGTCTTATCATGCCTACAGCCGTTGCCGAACGTAGGCCGGATAAGGCATTTACGCCGCATCCGGCAATCGGTGCACGATGCCTGATGCGACGCTTGCGCGTCTTATCATGCCTACAACCGTTGCCGAACGTAGGCTGGATAAGGCGTTTACGCCGCATCCGGCAATTCTCTGCTCCTGATGAGGGCGCTAAATGCCGCGTGGCCTGGAATTATTGATTGCTCAAACCATTTTGCAAGGCTTCGACGCTCAGTATGGTCGATTCCTCGAAGTGACTTCCGGGGCGCAGCAGCGTTTCGAACAGGCCGACTGGCATGCTGTCCAGCAGGCGATGAAAAACCGTATCCATCTTTACGATCATCACGTTGGTCTGGTCGTGGAGCAACTGCGCTGCATTACTAACGGCCAAAGTACGGACGCGGCATTTTTACTGCGCGTTAAAGAGCATTACACGCGGCTGTTGCCGGATTACCCGCGCTTCGAGATTGCGGAGAGCTTTTTTAACTCCGTGTACTGTCGGTTATTTGACCACCGCTCGCTTACTCCCGAGCGGCTTTTTATCTTTAGCTCTCAGCCAGAGCGCCGCTTTCGTACCATTCCCCGCCCGCTGGCGAAAGACTTTCACCCCGATCACGGCTGGGAATCTCTACTGATGCGCGTTATCAGCGACCTGCCGCTGCGCCTGCGCTGGCAGAATAAAAGCCGTGACATTCATTACATCATTCGCCATCTGACGGAAACGCTGGGGACAGACAACCTCGCGGAAAGTCATTTACAGGTGGCGAACGAACTGTTTTACCGCAATAAAGCCGCCTGGCTGGTGGGCAAACTGATCACGCCTTCCGGCACGTTGCCATTTTTACTGCCGATCCACCAGACGGACGACGGCGAGTTATTTATTGATACCTGCCTGACGACGACCGCCGAAGCGAGCATTGTTTTTGGCTTTGCGCGTTCTTATTTTATGGTTTATGCACCGCTGCCCGCAGCGCTGGTCGAGTGGCTACGGGAAATTCTGCCAGGTAAAACCACTGCTGAATTGTATATGGCTATCGGCTGCCAGAAGCACGCCAAAACCGAAAGCTACCGCGAATATCTCGTTTATCTACAGGGCTGTAATGAGCAGTTCATTGAAGCGCCGGGTATTCGTGGAATGGTGATGTTGGTGTTTACGCTGCCGGGCTTTGATCGGGTATTCAAAGTCATCAAAGACAAGTTCGCGCCGCAGAAAGAGATGTCTGCCGCTCACGTTCGTGCCTGCTATCAACTGGTGAAAGAGCACGATCGCGTGGGCCGAATGGCGGACACCCAGGAGTTTGAAAACTTTGTGCTGGAGAAGCGGCATATTTCCCCGGCATTAATGGAATTACTGCTCCAGGAAGCAGCGGAAAAAATCACCGATCTTGGTGAGCAGATTGTAATTCGCCATCTCTATATCGAGCGGCGGATGGTGCCGCTCAATATCTGGCTGGAACAAGTGGAAGGTCAGCAGTTGCGCGACGCCATTGAAGAATACGGTAACGCTATTCGCCAGCTTGCCGCTGCTAACATTTTTCCTGGCGACATGCTGTTTAAAAACTTCGGTGTCACCCGTCACGGGCGTGTGGTTTTTTATGATTACGATGAAATTTGCTACATGACGGAAGTGAATTTCCGCGACATCCCGCCGCCGCGCTATCCGGAAGACGAACTTGCCAGCGAACCGTGGTACAGCGTCTCGCCGGGCGATGTTTTCCCGGAAGAGTTTCGCCACTGGCTATGCGCCGACCCGCGTATTGGTCCGCTGTTTGAAGAGATGCACGCCGACCTGTTCCGCGCTGATTACTGGCGCGCACTACAAAACCGCATACGTGAAGGGCATGTGGAAGATGTTTATGCGTATCGGCGCAGGCAAAGATTTAGCGTACGGTATGGGGAGATGCTTTTTTGAGTAAAGCTTCCATATAATTTTTCTCCGCAATGTATCGAGGGTTATCCGTAAAGCCAAAGCTTTCAGCCATCTTATTTAATGTATTAAGGATTAATTCAGCAATAACCCGGTGACCAAATTCAAAAGCCAACTCAAAGGCAGAGTATTTTTGTGGCGCTTTGTGTTGCCAAAAATCCATAATATCTTCAGCGGTAAATCCAAACAGGCGTGCATGGTCAGATAAAGCAAGATAAACCGTCTCTACAACGTTTTGTTGTTTATGCTGTATCGCTGAAAACAAACCGGGATATTCATTAGAATTATTTGCCAGGAGGAGGGGCTTCATATTTTTTTATCGAATTTAAACGTATTAAAAAGAGTGGGTAATGCGTTAAAAATAGTATTAATAACGTTCATATGTCCACTATTATAGGCAGTCAACATTTCTGTTCTATGTAGTTCTGGCATTTTCTGGAGCTGAATCATCAGTTGCGTAAGTTGGTGATTCTGACCAATTGCCATTAGCAAATTCATCGTTGCTGGTGATAATGGAGGGGTTATTTCATCCACAGATCCTTTTAACATCAATAGCTGTTCTTTCGGAAGTGCTGGAATTATTGCAACAGATTGGTTAATAACATGATCATTTGACCATTTCAGGAGGCTATAATCTACATTCATAAAATCCATCAGAGAATAGTGTTTAATATCCTCTTTGCTTTCGCTCATAATTCTTATTTTATCGTTAGTTACATTAGGATCATAAACCGAAACCACGTAATGGGTACATCCTTCAGTTGTGTTCTTTATTCTTAGCCGGACCGTCAAAGCATGGTTATCCACCAGTAATATGGCTGCCATAACACTGATGCCATTTGATTCCATCTTGTCAAAATATGCTTTCATAACTAGCCCGAAATCACCGCAGGCAGCAACGCAACGCCCCTCAGGACGGCTGGAAACCAACGCCAAAGTCTGGTTTTTGCATTTTTTGTTGAAGTGCGTGAGAAATTTTTCAGCTGAAGAGTAATCATCTTGATGGGGTTTGTAATCAACATTCTGATAAATATCATTAATATATTGTGCAGCAATGTGTCGGCATGCTATACGGTTTTGGGGTCGCCCCGGAAAATAACATTGACCATTAAGTTTAATTCTTGGGAATTCTTTTTCTTTTCTATCTGATTTTAGGTTTAATTCTTGTTTATCAAGAGTGTCTGAGCGTTGAGGTAAAATTTCCATTAGGTATTCTTCAAATATTGGGGCAATGGTTTGAGTAAGTGTCGTGTTTTCGTTTTTATTAATTATCGTAATTTCTTTCTTATCAGCTTGTAAGACGGACGTGGAAAATTTAATGACAAAATCCTTGTTACTAAAGATATGACGACCATTTTGTCTACAGTTCTCTGAGAAGCTTTTTAATAGAGGCGTCGCCAGCTCTTTGCCAGAAAATTTATCCTCGAGTTCTTTATAAAACAATTCACTCAGGGTTTGGTGTTCATTTGTCTGGGCTGTATTATTAATATTTGCAGAGAAAGAACTACGAGGGATACGAGTAATCATTTAAATATCTCATTGTTTATTGATGTCTTGAATTTTAACTATCAGAACAGTGAAAAAATTTAATATGATTACAACTAAAGAAATATCATAAATCGCTCAATCTCATAATGCAGCCGTAAAAGTTTCGGTGGAATGAGATCTTGCGATTTTGTTAATAATTAAGTGGTTTGATGTTTAAAAATAATGCTGAGTTAATAAAAGTGTGTGAAGTGTATGACATTAAGTTATTTTGGCGTCAATGCGATTAACAGACACCCTTATTCTATTGCCACTCAGGTATGATGGGCAGAATATTGCCTCTGCCCGCCAGAAAAAGTCAGCGCATTCCACCGTACGCCAGCGTCACTTCCTTCGCCGCTTTAATCACCATCGCGCCAAACTCGGTCACGCTGTCATCGGTAATGCGTGAAATCGGTCCGGAAATTGAAATTGCGGCAAACGGTTCGCGGTGCTCATCGAAAATACACGCTGCAAGGCAACGTAGCCCCAGTGCATGTTCCTCATCGTCAAATGAATAACCCCGTTTGCGCGTTTGGGCGAGATCTTCTTTTAAATGCACAGGAGACACCAGCGTTGCGTGGGTATAGGCATGTAACCCTTTGCGGTGCAGCAGCTTCGTCACCTGTTCTTCGCTCAGTTGGGCTAAAAAGGCTTTACCCGCACCGGAAGCGTGCATCGGCAATTTACCGCCGATAGGCGCGGACATTCGCATCAGATGCGTACACTGTACCTGGTCGATAATAATCGCTTCGTGATCGCTTTGATCAAGCACCGCCATATTGACCGTTTCGCCAGACTCTTCCATTAAATTGCGCAGGATAGGGTGAACAATCGCTAACAAATTACGGCTCTGGAGAAAGCTGCTGCCGACCATAAAGGCATGTGCGCCGATTGCCCAATGTCCCAGTTCGCCGACCTGACGCACGAAACCCTGCTGTTGCATCGTGGTTAGCAGGCGGTGGGTCGTGGAATTGGGTAACCCGGCTTGTTGCGCCAGCTCTGTGAGTGCCACACTGCCATTGGATTCGGCAATCCACTCCAGTAATTTCAGGCCACGCGTTAAAGACTGAACCTGTCCAGTCGCTGGTGCGGTGGCAACGGCGGGTTTTCTGCCGCGTTTCGCGGGAATGGGTGCGACCATGACAGCCTCCTTTTTCTGTATCGTGGAAATCATTTTCATTTTTATTGTTAGCTAATGCAATAGTTGCTGAACTGATCCGATGAGTTAATGTTGAACAAATCTCATGTTGCGTGGTGGTCGCTTTTACCACAGATGCGTTTATGCCAGTATGGTTTGTTGAATTTTTATTAAATCTGGGTTGAGCGTGTCGGGAGCAAGTGTGAGCAGCAAAGTGGAACAACTGCGTGCGCAGTTAAATGAACGTATTCTGGTGCTGGACGGCGGTATGGGCACCATGATCCAGAGCTATCGACTGAACGAAGCCGATTTTCGTGGTGAACGCTTTGCCGACTGGCCATGCGATCTCAAAGGCAACAACGACCTGCTGGTGCTCAGTAAACCGGAAGTGATCGCCGCTATCCACAACGCCTACTTTGAAGCGGGCGCGGATATCATCGAAACCAACACCTTCAACTCCACGACCATTGCGATGGCGGATTACCAGATGGAATCCCTGTCGGCGGAAATCAACTTTGCGGCGGCGAAACTGGCGCGCGCCTGTGCTGACGAGTGGACCGCGCGCACGCCGGAGAAACCGCGCTACGTTGCCGGTGTTCTCGGCCCGACCAACCGCACGGCGTCTATTTCTCCGGACGTCAACGATCCGGCATTCCGCAACATCACTTTTGACCAGCTGGTGGCGGCCTATCGCGAATCCACCAAAGCGCTGGTGGAAGGTGGTGCGGATCTGATCCTGATTGAAACCGTTTTCGACACCCTTAACGCCAAAGCGGCGGTTTTTGCGGTGAAAACGGAGTTTGAAGCGCTGGGCGTTGAGCTGCCGATTATGATCTCCGGCACCATCACCGACGCCTCCGGGCGCACGCTCTCCGGGCAGACCACCGAAGCATTTTACAACTCATTGCGCCACGCCGAAGCTCTGACCTTTGGCCTGAACTGTGCGCTGGGGCCCGATGAACTGCGCCAGTACGTGCAGGAGCTGTCACGGATTGCGGAATGCTACGTCACCGCGCACCCGAACGCCGGGCTACCCAACGCCTTTGGTGAGTACGATCTCGACGCCGACACGATGGCAAAACAGATACGTGAATGGGCGCAAGCGGGTTTTCTCAATATCGTCGGCGGCTGCTGTGGCACCACGCCACAACATATTGCAGCGATGAGTCGTGCAGTAGAAGGATTAGCGCCGCGCAAACTGCCGGAAATTCCCGTAGCCTGCCGTTTGTCCGGCCTGGAGCCGCTGAACATTGGCGAAGATAGCCTGTTTGTGAACGTGGGTGAACGCACCAACGTCACCGGTTCCGCTAAGTTCAAGCGCCTGATCAAAGAAGAGAAATACAGCGAGGCACTGGATGTGGCCCGCCAGCAGGTGGAAAACGGTGCGCAGATTATCGATATCAACATGGATGAAGGGATGCTCGACGCCGAAGCGGCGATGGTGCGTTTTCTCAATCTGATTGCCGGTGAACCGGATATCGCTCGCGTGCCGATTATGATCGACTCCTCAAAATGGGACGTCATTGAAAAAGGTCTGAAGTGTATCCAGGGCAAAGGCATTGTTAACTCTATCTCGATGAAAGAGGGCGTCGACGCCTTTATCCATCACGCGAAGCTCTTGCGTCGTTACGGTGCGGCAGTGGTGGTAATGGCCTTTGACGAACAGGGACAGGCCGATACCCGCGCACGGAAAATCGAGATTTGCCGTCGGGCGTACAAAATCCTCACCGAAGAGGTTGGCTTCCCGCCAGAAGATATCATCTTCGACCCGAACATCTTCGCGGTCGCAACTGGCATTGAAGAGCACAACAACTACGCGCAGGACTTTATCGGCGCGTGTGAAGACATCAAACGCGAACTGCCGCACGCGCTAATTTCCGGCGGCGTATCTAACGTTTCTTTCTCGTTCCGTGGCAACGATCCGGTGCGCGAAGCCATTCACGCAGTGTTCCTCTACTACGCTATTCGCAATGGCATGGATATGGGGATCGTCAATGCCGGGCAGCTGGCGATTTACGACGACCTGCCCGCTGAACTGCGCGACGCGGTGGAAGATGTGATTCTTAATCGTCGCGATGATGGCACTGAGCGTTTACTGGAGCTTGCCGAGAAATATCGCGGCAGCAAAACCGACGACACCGCTAACGCCCAGCAGGCGGAGTGGCGCTCGTGGGAAGTGAATAAACGTCTGGAATACTCGCTGGTCAAAGGCATTACCGAGTTTATCGAGCAGGATACCGAAGAAGCCCGCCAGCAGGCTACGCGCCCGATTGAAGTGATTGAAGGCCCGTTGATGGACGGCATGAACGTGGTCGGCGACCTGTTTGGCGAAGGGAAAATGTTCCTGCCACAGGTGGTCAAATCGGCGCGCGTCATGAAACAGGCGGTGGCGTATCTCGAACCGTTTATTGAAGCCAGCAAAGAGCAGGGCAAAACCAACGGCAAGATGGTGATCGCCACCGTGAAGGGCGACGTCCACGACATCGGTAAAAATATCGTTGGTGTGGTGCTGCAATGTAACAACTACGAAATTGTCGATCTCGGCGTTATGGTGCCTGCGGAAAAAATTCTCCGTACCGCTAAAGAAGTGAATGCTGATCTGATTGGACTTTCGGGGCTTATCACGCCGTCGCTGGACGAGATGGTTAACGTGGCGAAAGAGATGGAGCGTCAGGGCTTCACCATTCCGCTATTGATTGGCGGCGCGACGACCTCAAAAGCGCACACGGCGGTGAAAATCGAGCAGAACTACAGCGGCCCGACGGTGTATGTGCAGAATGCCTCGCGCACCGTTGGTGTGGTGGCGGCGCTGCTTTCCGATACTCAGCGTGATGATTTTGTCGCTCGTACCCGCAAGGAGTACGAAACCGTACGTATTCAGCACGGGCGTAAGAAACCGCGCACACCACCGGTCACGCTGGAAGCGGCGCGCGATAACGATTTCGCTTTTGACTGGCAGGCTTACACGCCGCCGGTGGCGCACCGTCTCGGCGTGCAGGAAGTTGAAGCCAGCATCGAAACGCTGCGTAATTACATCGACTGGACACCGTTCTTTATGACCTGGTCGCTGGCCGGGAAGTATCCGCGCATTCTGGAAGATGAAGTGGTGGGCGTTGAGGCGCAGCGGCTGTTTAAAGACGCCAACGACATGCTGGATAAATTAAGCGCCGAGAAAACTCTGAATCCGCGTGGCGTGGTGGGCCTGTTCCCGGCAAACCGTGTGGGCGATGACATTGAAATCTACCGTGACGAAACGCGCACCCATGTGATCAACGTCAGCCACCATCTGCGTCAACAGACCGAAAAAACGGGATTCGCTAACTACTGTCTCGCTGACTTCGTTGCGCCGAAGCTTTCTGGTAAAGCAGATTACATCGGCGCATTTGCCGTGACTGGCGGGCTGGAAGAGGACGCACTGGCTGATGCCTTTGAAGCGCAGCACGATGATTACAACAAAATCATGGTGAAAGCGCTTGCCGACCGTCTGGCGGAAGCCTTTGCGGAGTATCTCCATGAGCGTGTGCGTAAAGTCTACTGGGGCTATGCGCCGAACGAGAACCTCAGCAACGAAGAACTGATCCGCGAAAACTACCAGGGCATCCGTCCGGCACCGGGCTACCCGGCCTGCCCGGAACATACGGAAAAAGCCACCATCTGGGAGCTGCTGGAAGTGGAAAAACACACTGGCATGAAACTCACAGAATCTTTTGCCATGTGGCCTGGTGCATCGGTTTCGGGTTGGTACTTCAGCCACCCGGACAGCAAGTATTATGCGGTAGCGCAAATTCAGCGCGACCAGGTTGAAGACTATGCCCGCCGTAAAGGTATGAGCGTTACCGAAGTTGAGCGCTGGCTGGCACCGAATCTGGGGTATGACGCGGACTGATTCACAAATCTGTCACTTTTCCTTACAACAAACAGGGCGCTCAATGAGTGCCCTGTCTCTTTATTAATATGAAACACTTATACTGGAATCAGGCTGGAATAATCTTAGCCGGAAAAACGAAGGTCAAAAGGCACAGTAAAGATGCCAGTCAGCGTGTTTCCGGTCCTTTGGTCATTCAATTGCTTCAGGAACATATAACGATAAGGAGAACCTGAACTCGTGTTAACGCTGCTTCACCTGCTTTCTGCCGTCGCCCTGCTGGTCTGGGGGACTCATATTGTTCGAACCGGCGTAATGCGCGTCTTCGGCGCGCGTTTGTGTACTGTCCTTAGCCGGAGCGTCGAAAAAAAGCCGCTCGCCTTTTGCGCGGGGATCGGCGTTACCGCACTGGTACAGAGCAGTAATGCCACCACCATGCTGGTGACCTCGTTTGTCGCTCAGGATCTGGTAGCCCTCGCACCGGCTCTGGTCATTGTGCTGGGTGCAGATGTCGGGACGGCGCTAATGGCGCGTATTCTCACCTTCGACTTATCCTGGCTGTCACCGTTACTTATTTTTATCGGCGTGATTTTTTTCCTCGGACGCAAACAGTCACGCGCCGGGCAACTGGGCCGCGTCGGTATTGGTCTTGGGCTGATTTTGCTGGCGCTGGAGTTGATTGTGCAGGCCGTAACGCCGATCACCCAGGCAAACGGCGTTCAGGTGATCTTTGCCTCGCTGACCGGCGATATTCTGCTGGATGCGCTGATTGGCGCGATGTTCGCCATTATCAGCTACTCCAGCCTTGCTGCTGTACTGCTGACCGCGACTCTGACCGCCGCAGGCATTATCTCCTTCCCCGTGGCGCTCTGTCTGGTGATTGGTGCTAACCTCGGTTCCGGTCTGCTGGCGATGCTCAACAACAGTGCCGCCAATGCCGCAGCCCGCCGTGTCGCGCTGGGTAGTCTGCTGTTTAAGCTGGTGGGTAGCCTGATTATCCTGCCGTTTGTCCATTTGCTGGCAGAGACAATGGGGAAGTTGTCATTGCCAAAAGCGGAACTGGTGATCTATTTCCACGTCTTCTACAACCTTGTACGTTGCCTGGTCATGCTGCCATTTGTTGACCCGATGGCACGGTTTTGCAAAACGATTATTCGCGATGAACCGGAACTGGATACCCAGCTACGGCCTAAACATCTGGATGTCAGCGCGCTGGATACGCCCACGCTTGCTCTGGCGAACGCCGCGCGCGAAACCCTGCGCATTGGCGACGCCATGGAACAGATGATGGAAGGGCTGAATAAAGTGATGCACGGCGAGCCACGGCAGGAGAAAGAGCTGCGTAAGCTGGCAGATGATATCAACGTTCTCTATACCGCCATTAAGCTGTATCTGGCGCGGATGCCAAAAGAGGAACTGGCAGAAGAAGAGTCGCGTCGCTGGGCGGAGATTATTGAAATGTCGCTCAACCTTGAACAGGCCTCCGATATCGTCGAGCGCATGGGCAGCGAAATTGCTGACAAATCACTGGCAGCACGGCGGGCATTTTCGCTTGATGGCTTGAAGGAACTGGATGCGCTCTATGAGCAATTGCTCAGTAATTTAAAGCTGGCAATGTCGGTGTTCTTCTCTGGCGATGTCACCAGCGCTCGTCGTTTGCGTCGCAGCAAACATCGTTTTCGCATTCTTAATCGCCGCTATTCCCACGCCCACGTCGATCGCCTGCATCAGCAAAACGTGCAGAGCATTGAAACCAGTTCGCTACATTTAGGCTTACTGGGAGATATGCAGCGCCTGAACTCGCTGTTTTGTTCGGTGGCTTACAGTGTGCTGGAACAGCCGGATGAAGATGAAGGACGGGACGAGTATTAATATTGTGAATCCTGTAGGCCTGATAAGACGCGTCAAGCGTCGCATCAGGCACTATGAACAAGATGCCGGATCATGCATCCGGCAATTTACTTAAAAACGGTGACCAGCTTCTAGCGGCACCGCTTCTTCACCAGCCTTAAACACATAAGTGGTGTTCGGGCCACCCAGCGTAGCGTGACCTTTACTCACTGTGATCCAGTTACCTTCCGGTAGACCAATAATCGTCAGTTCTGGCGCGACGACCAGCAGTTCGCGAATACGCTGCTCACGGGTTTCACCTTTATGGCCTTCCGGCAGCGCGTTGGTGAAGTGCGGGTTGATTTGCAGCGGGAACAGATTTAGCGCATCGAAACCTTGCGGATCGACAATCGGCATATCGTTGGTGGTACGAATGGTTGGGCAAGCAAGGTTAGCGCCTGCGCTCCAGCCAATATACAGCGCGCCACGTTTAACCACGTCAGTAATTGGTGCCAGCAGCCCGCGCTCGCGGCACTGTTTCAGCAACTGGAAAGTATTCCCGCCCCCGACAATCACGATCTCAGCATTTTCAATCGCGGCAACGGGATCGACAACGCTATGAATACCGGTGACAGATACACCCAGCGGAGCGAGAACCGCAGCCGTTTTCGCTGTGTAATCATCCCAGGTCTGCGTTACGCCAGCGAAAGGAATAAATACCGCTGAACGGCGACCCTGCAACTGTTCAGCAATCAGCGGCAGCGCATGTTCCAGCCAGGCTTTACCCGGCAGCGTCGAGTTACTCAATAAAAGCAGTTCCATTACTTCTCCGGTTAGTAAGAAATCACGGGAGGCATGCTACCACTGCGAATTTAACCACTTACTGACATGGCTCACGATGTCACGTATTGCACCGGGCGCTGAGACTGATGACAAACACAGCATTGCCTGATGCGCTACGCTTACCAGGCCTACCAGATAACTGCAATATATTGAATTTTCGAGATTATGTAGGCCGAATAAGGCTTTATTCCGCATCTGGCATAAACAATGTGTACTTTGCCACCAATTTGAGCGCCCCTTAAGGCGCTGATGTTTTTTTATCCTTCTCGTGCACATTGGGCCGCTTCAGCAATCAGCCGCACATCAGGTCGCGAAGTTGCCGCGGCGACCAGCCAGCGACATGCAGAGTTAAGTAGCGCGATTAATCATGGGAAATTGCCTCTGCATGAGTGAGCAGATATTGCTCCGCCTCACCGGACCAGATCCCCTGATGACGCGCCAGAATCGCCGCCAGTGCTTGATCCTGAATCTGCGTGAGTGACGTCAGCGGCAGGTATTTCCCGGTATACACCAGCTTTTTGCCGCCGCCGACGGCAGGCAATTCAAGCGTGGTTTCGCCCGCGGCATTCAGCCCAAGAATATGTGTTACCACTTTTGCGGCCTGCACTTTTTTCTCTTCAATCAGTTTGACCGCCGCGCGCATGTCGTCGGTATTGCCGCCTGACGTGCCCACGTAGTGGGTAAATGCATAATGCACATCGTAGAAATTAATTGGCGCGCTGAAATGTTTATCCTGCGGTCCGGCGAAGAAATTCAGGCAACCATCTGTCGCCAGCAAGGAAGAGGCGAGAGTCACCAGTCCTTCATTAGGCACAAAGACGAAAATATCATCGAAGCCGTGACCGCCACTCAGCGCCATTAGCGTATCAAATGCTGCATCGGCGGCATTGAGATAATGAATCAGTGTTTGCGGTTCTGATGGATAGTGCTTGCGCGCATAACTCAATTTATCGTTGTCGGTATCGGTAATGACGAGCAGCGACGGGTTAACCGGTCCATGTAGCGCATAATCAATCGCCAACAGTCCCATTGGTCCGGTGCCGCCGAGGATCAGCATGCGCCCTTGCGGGCGAATCCCCATCGTGTGGTTATAACTACCTTCCTGAAGATGATAGTTGGCGTTGAACGCGCCAATCACGCAGGAAAGCGGTTCAACCAGTGAGCCTTCAAAATAGGTTTCGCCGTCGTATGCCAGCAGGCAATCTTGTTCCATGACCTCGTTGGGAATAACCACATGCGTGGCTTCGCCGCCCACCCACGGGAAGGAGTAGCCGGGGCAGTCCGGGCGGTCGGGGAGTTGCAGGTTGGCCTGAATCACATAACGCTGACCCGGCTGGAATTTGTGCTGCCACTTTTTACCCACGGCCAGAATATCGCCGCAAAACTCGTGGCCGATGATGATGGGGTTGGTCGCCACATCGTCGGGTACTTTTTTATGGTTTTCACCCAGATTGGCCTCTTTCCAGGAAGAGAGGCACAGGCTGTCAGTGACCACCGTCGCGAGGATTTCATCCTCCTGCATTTCAGGAAGGTCAAAGGTTTCCAGGCGTAAATCACGTTTACCATAAAGACGCAGAGCTGTTGTTTTCATAAACCACCTCATGTTGAGCGATGGCCCCGGCAGTCGTGCCGGGGCGAAGAATCAGGACAGGAAGCCCAGCGCATTACCGATAATCCCTAAGCCAAACAGGGCGAAAATCAGCCATACCGGGTTAATTTTTTTGTTGAGCAGACGAACCATAAGCAGCGTCAGACCGAGCGCCAGCAAACCAGGGCAAAGTTGGTCGAGAATGTTCTGCACGGTCATGGTGACGGTGGAGCCATCGGCGGCATGCGTTTGTGAAACCACCAACGGTACGTTGATTGACGTCCATTTGGTGACCAGCACGCCCATCACAAACAGTCCGAGAATCGACGCGCCTTCGGTGAGTTTTTGCAGCACATTCCCGCCCATATCGCTGACGATATTCACCCCTTTGCGAAAGCCGAGCTGTAGGCCATACCACTTCATCGCCAGACGCACCGCATTGAAAATAAAGAAAAACAAAAGCGGGCCGAGGATGTTGCCAGAAAGTGCCAGAGATGCGCCGAGCGCAGCGGTAATCGGGCGCAGCGTTCCCCAAACCAGTGGATCGCCAACCCCTGCCAATGGTCCCATCAGACCGACTTTGATGCCGTTAATGGTACCGTCATCAATTTCCGCGCCGTTGGCCCGCGCCTCTTCCATGGCGGCAGTGACGCCGATGACCGGGCCACATACGGCTGGCGTGGTATTGAAGAACACCAGGTGTCGCCTGAGCGCCGCAACCTGATCCTCTTTTAATGGGTAAAGTCGCTTGATGGCGGGGATCATGTCGTAGCAAAAGCCCAGCCCGTGAATACGTTCAAAGTTAAAGGACGCCTGTTGCAGGTTGGAGCGCAGAAACATGCTCACCAGATCGCTGCGTGTAATTTTTCTCTGTTCCATGATGGCTCCGTTAATCGTCAAGTTGGTCAAGGGCGGTGGAGGTGGTGGCCTGGGGTTGAGGTTCAGCTTTACGCCACTGTGGATTTAGCTGGATGTAGACCAGGGCCATGATCACGCCGACGCCACCGAACGCCAGCAGACTGAGATCGAGGTAGCCACCTGCGAGGAAACCGAGGAAAAAGAAAGGCATCAAATATTTCACGCCCATCATACGTAGCACCATGGCGTAACCGACCACCACGATAAAACCGCCAGCAATTTGCAGACCGCGCGTCACGAATTCCGGTATCGCGCTCAGCATATTGCTCACCATATCGGCGCTGACGAACAGTGAGACAATCAGTGCCGGAATAGCAACGCGCAGCGCCTGCACGCCAAGCGCGGAGACATGCAGAATATCGAGAGTGCGAAACCGTGCTTCTTCCGCTGCTTTATCCGCCGCGTGCTGGAACACTACGGTGATGGTACGGGCAAACACAGTCAGCACCTGGCCTGCCGCAGCCACAGGCAACGCGATGGCGATTCCGGTGGCGATGCTTTGCTGACCAACGATAACCAGAATGGCGGAGATTATGCTGGCGAGTGCAGAATCCGGAGATTGCGCCGCGCCGACGTTCATCCAGCCGAGAGCTATCAATTCCAGCGTACCACCGAGTATTATTCCGGTTTTTAAATCACCGAGAATTAAACCAATCACCGTACAGGCAATTAACGGGCGATGAGTCTGAAATTCATCCAGCACGCTGCCCATTCCGGCAATACAGGAAAAAAGAAATATAGCAATGATTTGTAGGGTACTTATTTCCATGATTTTTCACCTTTTAAGTGTCGTCATCCCTGCCTGTTAAAGCATATGTACACAGGCGCTATTATTTAATTTGCGATTAACTGTTCGTTTATTTTGTCGATAATATTGATTGAGGGATCTGACGCTACGACGCGTAAATCCAGTATGACGCCAAGATTATTTAACTCATGAAATGCGTTAATATCATCATCATCTAATGAAACCGCTTTGGTTAACTGTTTTTTACCGGGCCGCCAGGCCATGCCGCCAATATTCAGGGTGTCTATTTTTACCCCCTGGCGAACCATCGCTAAGGCATCCTGTGGGCGAGTGAAAAGATAAAAAACGGTTTCGTCCTGATATTGCGGGTTGTGATAAACAGCGACGGCTTTTTCAATATTGACCACGTTAACCTTCATTCCCGGTGGCGCAGCCTGACGCAATAATGTCCGGCGAACTTCATCGTTATAAACTTCGTCATTGCAGATAATAATGCGCTGGGCGTTAGCCACTTTCGACCAGACGGTAGTGACCTGACCGTGGATCAGGCGGTCATCAATGCGGGCGAGCGTAATGTTCATCAGAAATCCTCCTCTGCCGTTGCCAGTTGTTTCCAGACAACGCAGGTTTGCTTTGCGATTTGCGTCAGGTGTTCACACAGTTCATCAACATTCATGCTGTCCTGGTTATCAACCAGTTCGAGCGCCAGCGGCAGAGAAAGGCCGCTGATTACCCGCAGACGAGGATTGCGCATCGCAAGCATCGCTGCCGCATTCCACGGGCTGCCGCACTGTAAATCCACGGCAATCAGCCACTCATCTTGATTGTGAATGCTTACTAACTTTTCCAGCTTTGCTACGATGTCTCCGGCGTTCTCGCCGGGCACAAATTCAACGGCTTCAACATTGGCGTTGCCGTAAACCATCTGAACCGATTCCAGCATGGCGCAAGCTAATTTGCCGTGGGCACAAAAAATGGCGTTGACCATATAGCCTCCTTAGCCGCGCGTTTTGCCGCCCGCAATGTTAGTGGTTACTCCGGTGATGTAGCTGGCGCGTTCAGACAACAGATAACAAACAAAATCAGCGACTTCTGCTAATCTTCCGGCGCGCCCAATAGGAATGGCGTTTTTGGTATAGCCTTCACGCAGCTGCTCGACGGTGATATTGCGCGTCCACGCCAGCGC
>SAMEA3387444__coassemble_1836_pt1 | contig 16222 bp, 15 predicted proteins | sample SAMEA3387444__metabat2_high_PE_013 | metagenome-assembled genome bin SAMEA3387444 (sample SAMEA3387444) | Felis catus | biome: Faeces | place: United Kingdom | collected 2012
GGGCGATGGCGTTCTTTGATGTATTCGCCATGCCTGCCGATGCCAAAAACAAAGACGAAGCCTATCAGTTCCTGAATTACCTGCTGCGCCCGGATGTAGTAGCGCATATTTCCGACCATGTGTTCTATGCCAACGCCAATAAAGCAGCCACGCCGCTGGTGAGTGCGGAAGTCCGTGAGAACCCGGGTATTTATCCGCCTGCGGATGTTCGTGCGAAGCTGTTCACTCTGAAAGTGCAGGACCCGAAAATCGACCGTGTGCGCACCCGCGCGTGGACCAAAGTGAAGAGCGGAAAATAATCCGCAGCCTTAGATGCCGGGCGGGCGCACCACACCCGCCGGCAATTCGCACCATCATGGTGCGCTTGCACACATTCAATGCCGGAGAGCAGCCGTGAATGACGCTATCCCTCGCCCGCAGGCGAAAACCCGTAAGGCGCTGACGCCGCTATTAGAAATCCGCAACCTCACCAAATCCTACGATGGTCAACATGCGGTGGATGATGTCAGCCTGACTATCTACAAAGGTGAAATCTTCGCGCTGCTGGGCGCTTCCGGCTGTGGTAAATCCACGCTGCTGCGTATGCTGGCAGGTTTTGAACAACCCTCTGCCGGACAGATTATGCTTGATGGCGTCGATTTGTCACAGGTGCCACCTTATCTACGCCCCATCAATATGATGTTTCAGTCTTACGCATTGTTTCCCCATATGACTGTGGAGCAGAACATCGCCTTTGGCCTGAAACAGGACAAACTACCGAAAGCGGAAATTGCCACCCGGGTCAACGAGATGCTTGGGCTGGTGCATATGCAGGAGTTCGCCAAACGCAAACCACATCAGCTTTCCGGTGGTCAGCGACAGCGTGTGGCCCTGGCCCGAAGCCTTGCCAAGCGCCCGAAACTATTACTGCTCGACGAGCCGATGGGCGCGCTGGATAAAAAGCTGCGTGACCGGATGCAGCTTGAAGTGGTGGATATTCTGGAGCGTGTCGGTGTGACCTGTGTGATGGTCACTCACGATCAGGAAGAGGCGATGACCATGGCGGGGCGTATCGCCATTATGAATCGCGGGAAATTTGTCCAGATTGGCGAGCCAGAAGAGATCTACGAACATCCAACCACCCGCTACAGTGCTGAATTTATCGGTTCGGTTAATGTCTTTGAAGGTGTACTCAAAGAGCGTCAGGAAGATGGGCTGGTGCTTTATTCGCCTGGGCTGGTGCATCCACTGAAAGTCGACGCGGATGCCTCGGTGGTCGATAACGTGCCGGTACATGTGGCGCTGCGCCCGGAAAAAATCATGCTTTGCGAAGAGCCGCCCGCCAATGGTTGTAACTTCGCGGTGGGGGAGGTGATACACATTGCCTATCTCGGCGATCTTTCGGTGTATCACGTTCGTCTGAAAAGTGGGCAGATGATTAGCGCCCAGCTACAAAACGCCCATCGTCATCGTAAAGGGTTACCGACCTGGGGCGACGAAGTGCGTTTGTGCTGGGAAGTGGACAGCTGTGTGGTGCTGACGGTTTAAGGAGCAAAGATGAGTACACTTGAACCTGCTGCCCAGTCGAAACCACCGGGCGGATTTAAGCTGTGGTTGTCGCAGCTGCAAATGAAGCATGGGCGCAAACTGGTCATTGCGTTGCCATATATCTGGTTGATCTTGCTGTTTCTGCTGCCATTTCTGATTGTCTTTAAAATAAGCCTGGCGGAGATGGCGCGCGCTATTCCACCTTATACCGAACTGATGGAGTGGGCTGACGGGCAACTTTCCATCACTCTTAATCTCGGTAATTTTCTGCAACTGACCGACGATCCGCTCTATTTTGATGCTTATCTCCAGTCGTTACAGGTGGCGGCGATTTCGACTATTTGCTGTTTACTGATCGGCTATCCGCTGGCGTGGGCGGTGGCGCACAGTAAGCCTTCGACCCGTAATATCTTATTACTACTGGTGATCCTGCCGTCGTGGACCTCGTTTCTGATCCGCGTTTATGCCTGGATGGGAATATTAAAAAACAACGGTGTGCTGAATAATTTTCTGCTGTGGCTGGGGGTTATCGATCAACCGCTGACCATTCTGCATACCAATCTGGCCGTTTATATCGGCATTGTTTACGCTTACGTGCCGTTTATGGTACTGCCGATTTATACCGCGTTGATTCGTATTGATTATTCGCTGGTGGAAGCAGCGCTGGATCTCGGTGCACGACCGCTGAAAACGTTCTTTACTGTGATCGTGCCGCTGACTAAAGGTGGGATTATTGCCGGATCGATGCTGGTGTTTATCCCGGCTGTGGGCGAGTTTGTGATCCCGGAACTGCTCGGTGGCCCGGACAGCATCATGATCGGGCGCGTGCTATGGCAAGAGTTTTTCAATAACCGCGACTGGCCGGTGGCCTCGGCGGTAGCGATCATCATGTTGCTGCTGCTAATTGTGCCGATAATGTGGTTCCACAAACACCAGCAAAAAAGCGTGGGAGAACACGGATGAATAATTTACCGGTAGTTCGTTCACCCTGGCGGATTGTGATTTTGCTGCTGGGCTTTACCTTTCTCTACGCGCCAATGCTGATGCTGGTTATCTATTCGTTTAACAGCTCGAAGCTGGTGACGGTGTGGGCCGGCTGGTCAACGCGCTGGTATGGTGAGTTATTGCGCGATGACGCGATGATGAGTGCGGTTGGTTTAAGCCTGACAATTGCTGCCTGTGCGGCAACGGCGGTGGCGATCCTCGGGACTATTGCGGCGGTGGTGCTGGTGCGCTTTGGCAGGTTTCGCGGATCAAATGGCTTTGCCTTTATGATCACCGCGCCGCTGGTAATGCCAGATGTCATCACGGGCTTGTCGCTGTTGTTATTATTCGTCGCGCTTGCTCATGCCATTGGCTGGCCTGCGGACCGCGGTATGCTCACCATCTGGCTGGCGCATGTCACTTTTTGTACGGCTTATGTGGCGGTCGTTATTTCTTCAAGATTGCGGGAACTGGATCGCTCGATAGAAGAAGCAGCGATGGATCTCGGTGCGACGCCGCTGAAAGTGTTTTTCGTCATTACGCTACCGATGATCATGCCAGCGATCATTTCTGGCTGGTTACTGGCTTTTACTTTGTCGCTTGATGATCTGGTGATCGCCAGCTTTGTTTCCGGGCCGGGAGCCACCACGTTACCGATGCTGGTCTTTTCCAGCGTGCGGATGGGGGTGAATCCGGAAATCAACGCCCTGGCAACATTGATCCTCGGCGCGGTCGGAATTGTCGGATTTATCGCCTGGTATCTGATGGCTCGCGCAGAAAAACAGCGGATACGCGACATCCAGCGTGCAAGACGTGGCTGAAGACACTAAAATTTGCCAACCTGGCTACATAATGCCGCGCATGTCGCGGCATTGTTTTCATGGAAGACGAAACGTTGGGATTTTTTAAGAAAACATCTTCATCCCATGCTCGCCTGAATGTGCCTGCGCTGGTGCAGGTGGCGGCGCTCGCCATTATTATGATCCGTGGCCTCGACGTGCTGATGATTTTCAATACGCTGGGCGTGCGTGGTATTGGCGAGTTCATTCATCGCAGCGTACAAACCTGGAGTTTAACGCTGGTCTTTTTAAGCAGTCTGGTGCTGGTTTTCATTGAGATCTGGTGTGCGTTTTCACTGGTGAAAGGGCGTCGCTGGGCGCGCTGGCTATATCTGCTGACACAAATCACCGCCGCAAGTTACTTGTGGGCGGCTTCGCTGGGGTACGGTTATCCGGAGCTGTTCAGCATTCCCGGTGAATCAAAACGTGAAATCTTCCATAGCCTGATGCTGCAGAAGCTGCCGGATATGCTCATCCTGATGCTGCTGTTCGTTCCCTCGACCAGTCGGCGGTTCTTCCAGTTGCAATAATGTGTATAATCGTCGACCCTGATGATGTGAAGGTCAATGTATGCAGTGCGCACTTTACGACGCGGGTCGCTGTCGTTCCTGTCAGTGGATAACGCAGCCGATTCCAGAGCAACTCTCCGCTAAAACCGCCGATCTTAAAAATCTGCTCGCCGATTTTCCGGTTGAGGAATGGTGCGCGCCGGTGTCAGGCCCGGAACAAGGGTTTCGTAATAAAGCCAAAATGGTGGTGAGTGGTAGCGTTGAAAAACCACTGCTCGGTATGCTGCATCGCGACGGCACACCAGAAGACCTTTGTGACTGCCCGCTTTATCCTGCCTCATTTGCGCCCGTTTTTGCGGCGCTAAAACCGTTTATCGCCCGTGCGGGGCTGACACCCTACAACGTGGCGCGTAAGCGTGGCGAACTGAAATACATTCTGCTGACTGAAAGCCAGAGCGATGGCGGCATGATGCTGCGCTTTGTACTGCGTTCTGATACCAAGCTGGCGCAACTGCGTAAGGCGCTGCCGTGGTTACACGAACAACTACCGCAGCTGAAAGTTATTACCGTCAATATTCAGCCGGTACATATGGCGATTATGGAAGGGGAGACGGAGATCTACCTGACCGAACAACAGGCACTGGCGGAGCGTTTTAATGACGTACCGCTGTGGATCCGTCCGCAAAGTTTCTTCCAGACTAATCCGGCGGTCGCCAGCCAGTTGTACGCCACCGCGCGCGACTGGGTACGGCAGCTGCCAGTTAAACATATGTGGGATCTGTTCTGCGGTGTGGGTGGCTTTGGTTTACACTGCGCGACGCCTGACATGCAGTTAACCGGGATCGAAATTGCATCAGAGGCCATTGCCTGTGCAAAGCAGTCAGCCGCTGAACTGGGCTTAACGCGTTTGCAATTTCAGGCGCTGGACTCCACTCAGTTTGCCACCGCTCAGGGGGAGGTGCCGGAGCTGGTGCTGGTTAATCCGCCGCGCCGCGGCATTGGTAAACCGCTATGTGATTATCTCTCAACAATGGCACCGCGTTTTATTATCTACTCCAGCTGTAACGCCCAAACCATGGCGAAAGATATCCGCGAACTGCCAGGTTACCGCATCGAACGGGTACAGCTTTTTGATATGTTCCCGCACACCGCGCACTATGAAGTGCTGACGCTGCTGGTGAAGCAATAAAAAAGCCGCAGGTGCGGCTTCAGATTGCTGATCAGGTGCGCTTTGTTCATGCCGGATGCGGCGTGTACGCCTTATCCGGCCTACAAAATCATGCTAAATCAATACATTGCAGAGTTGATGTGGGCCGGATAAGCGCAGCGCATCAGGCAATCTTACTTTTGTCATCAGTCTCAATTACTGCGGAAACCACTGGTCATTGATTTTCTGATATGTACCGTCAGCTTTAATTGCTGCCAGCGCGTTATTCAGTTTTTCCAGCAGAGCTTTGTTATCCGGACGTACAGCGATGCTCAGGCCGGTGCCGAAGTATTGCGGATCGGTCACTTTTTCAGTAGCAACGCCCAGTTGCGGATTGGTTTTCAGCCATTCGTTTACCACCGCTGTGTCACCAAATACCCCATCAATACGACCATTTTTCAGATCGATAAAGGCATTCTGATAACTGTCATAGGAGACAGTTTTCACTTCGGGGTGCTGATCCTGAATATATTTCTGGTGCGTGGTGCCGTTTTCCATCCCAATACGTTTGCCTTTCAGATCGGCAAACGTTTTGTAGGTATCTTTTTTGGCAATCACGACGGCTGAGTTTTCATAGTAGGGCGTGGTAAACGATACCTGCTTGCTACGCTCGGGCGTGATATCCATACCGGAGATTACGGCGTCATATTTTCTGAATTTCAGGGACGGGATCAGGCTGTCGAACGCGTGATTAGTAAAAGTACATTCTGCCTGCATTTGTTTGCACAAGGCTTTTGCCAGATCGATATCAAAGCCGACAATCTCATTATTAGCACCTATAGATTCAAAGGGTGGATAGGTGGCTGAAACGCCAAAATTGATTTTCTCTGCGGCAGAAGCACCGAAAGTAAAGGAAGCAAGTAAAGCGGCAAGAACTAACTTTTTCATGATGGAACTCCCGTCTGTCAATCTTATGATTTTTGGCCGTGTCTGCGGCATGGGATAACAATGCCATCAAGTGAATTTATATGCAATAAATATGATTAAATAATTTAAATGAAATAAAAAAAGACGGATACCTTAGTGAGTTGTCCGTCTTCATTATAAGAATTTATGCACTATGTAGGCCGGATAAGGCGTCCACGCCGCATCCGGCACAGGCACCGTGCTGATGTCTGATGCGACGCTGGCGCGTCTTATCAGACCTACAAACCCCCCCGGCGAATGTACGCAGCTACATTAATTTCGCCGTTCGAATGCCAGTGCTTTGCGCTCGATCAGACGCATCATCAGCGTCAGCAGGCCGTTGACGACCAGGTAAATAATCCCTGCCGCACCGAACACCATTACATCGTAGGTGCGTCCGTACAACAACTGGCTGTATCCCATCACTTCCATCAGCGTAATGGTGTAAGCCAGAGAGGTACTTTTGAACACCAGCACCACTTCGTTGGAATAAGAAGAGAGCGAGCGTTTAAAGGCATACGGCAGCAGGATCGCCAGCGTATCTTTTTTGCTCATTCCCAGGGCGCTACAGGACTGCCACTGACCTTCCGGGATCGCACGAATTGCACCGTAAAACAGCTGCGTGGTATACGCCGCACTATTCAGCGACAACGCAATCAGCGCACATAACCACGGTTCTGACAACAAATGCCACAGTGCCGGATACTCCTGCAAAGTCGGAAACTGGCCCGGCCCGTAATAAATCAGGAAGATCTGCACCAGCAGCGGCGTACCGGTAAACAGCGTGATATAACCCCGCACCAGCCACACCAGCACCGGCGTTTTCAGCGTCAGGATGATGGTAAAAATCAATGCCAGAATCAGTGCCACAATCAGCGAGGCAACGGTTAGCGTCAGGCTGGTGTGTAGCCCTTTCATCAGTTCGGGTAAATACTCAAACATTAGCTGGGCCTCCGCTCAAAACGTGTCGCGCGCAGGTCAATGCGTTTGAGAATGTACTGACTGAGCAGGGTGATCACCAGGTAAATCGCCGCCGCCACAATGTACCAGGTAAATGGTTCCTGGGTACGAGTAGCGATGCTTTTTGTTTGCAGCATTAAATCATTCACACTAATCAAACTGACCAGCGCGGTATCTTTCAGCAGCACCAGCCACTGGTTACCGAGGCCAGGCAGCGCATGACGCCACATCTGCGGCATCACCAGACGGAAAAAGATAGCCGATTTCGACAGCCCCAGCGCCTGACCAGACTCCCACTGACCCACCGGCACCGCTTTCAACGCGCCCCGAAGCGTTTGCGAGGCATAGGCGGCATACAGCAGTGACAGAGCGATGACACCACAAAGGAACGGGCTAACGTCGAAGTTCTCAATGTCCATCTGCACTGGGATCTGCACGAACCCAAGATTGATAGTGAAGCCATCCGAAAGCGTCAGCAGCAGCTGCGAGGAGCCAAAATAGATAAACAGCACCACCAGAATTTCTGGCAGGCCACGCAGAATGGTTACCAGCGCTGAACCTGCCCACGCGACAGGACGCCATTTTGCCGACTCCCATACCGCAAAGAACATCGCCAGCGCCAGCCCGACAATCAATGCACAAACGGCAAGGCCGACGGTCATCCCGGCGGCGCTTGCTAAAGGAAAAAATTCATTCATCAGGAATTACTTCTGGAACCATTTGTTGTAGATGGTTTCGTAAGTGCCATCTTTCTTCACTTTTTCCAGCGCAGTGTTGAGTTTCTGCTGCAGCTCAGTGTTGCCCTGACGTACCGCGATGCCGAGGCCAGTGCCGAAGTAATCTTTATCGGTCACTTTGTCGCCCACCGCCGCCAGTTTCGGGTTATCTTTCAGCCACTCAGTGACCACTGCGGTGTCACCGAAGACGCCGTCGATACGCCCGTTTTGCAGATCCAGTTTTGCGTTCTGGTAGCTGTCATACGGAACGGTAGTGATTTCCGGGTGCTTATCCATAATGAATTTCTGGTGTGTCGTCCCGTTCTGAACGCCGACTTTTTTGCCTTTCAGCTGATCAACACTGGTGTATTTGCCTTGCTGACCCACAAACAGGGCAGAGTTGTCATAGTACGGGGTGGTAAACAGTACCTGCTTTTCACGCTCCGGAGTGATATCCATGCCCGCCATCACTGCTTCTACGCGACGGAATTTCAGGCTTGGGATCAGGCTGTCAAACGCCTGGTTAGAGAAAGTACAGGTTGCATCAATCTCTTTACACAGTGCCTGTGCCAGGTCGACGTCAAAACCAACGATCTGGTTGTTTGCATCAATCGATTCAAACGGAGGATAGGAGGCTTCGGTAGCAAAACGAATGGTTTCGGCAGCTGTGGCGGAAAGACTAAAACCTGCAATTAACGCGGCAATCAGAACTTTTTTCATTGTTGTTATCCCGAATCTTAGTGAGAGAGATAGTTTTTAAATGCTTCGGTTTGCGGCTCGGTAAAGCAGCTCGCGTCGCCTTGTTCTACGATATGACCATTTTCCATATACACCACTCGGCTGGCGGTTTTACGCGCCACTTCAACTTCGTGGGTGACGATCACCTGGGTAATATTCGTTTCTGCCAGCTCACGAATGATGCTGACGATTTGTGCCGTAATTTCCGGGTCCAGTGCGGCGGTCGGTTCATCGAACAGCAGTACCTGCGGTTCCATCATCAACGCACGGGCAATAGCAACACGCTGCTGCTGACCACCAGAAAGATGCAGCGGGTAACGATCGCTATAAGGTTTGAGACGCAGACGTTCCAGCAGTTTTTCTGCACGGGCCAGCGCCTGATCTTTACTCAACCCCAGTACACGGCAGGGCGCTTCAATCAGGTTTTGCTGCACGGTCAGATGCGGCCACAGGTTGTATTGCTGAAACACCATGCCAACGTTACGACGCAAATCGCGAATCGCTTTGTCAGAGGGTGTTTTGGTGAAATCGAAATGGTTGCCTGCAATGTTGAGCGTACCGGAGCGCGGCATCTCAAGCAGATTGAGTACACGCAGCAGCGAGCTTTTACCCGCGCCGCTGGGGCCAAGTAACACCAGCGTTTCGCCCTGTGGGCAATCCAGCGTGATATCGAACAGCGCCTGATGCGCGCCGTAGAAGCAATTAATGCCGTTTAATTGAATACTCATTGACACTCGTATACTGGCAGTCTGATAGCTATTGAGGTCGAAGATAGTACCTTTGACAGAATAATTATGCAATATTTCTGCTTTAAAAGTTAAAAGCAAAGCGCATTATTCAATAAACATAGCACAAAATAACGGGGGCGGTGGTCGGCGAGCATAAATGTCGGCATTCCTCACGAAATGCCGGACAATTTACGGGGTTTATTGGTTGATCAAGGCGTTAGCGATTCTCGATGGACTGACGGAGCGTACCCGCCGTGGCATGAACGCTACCGCCTAAGTAGCGCACATCGTCGATGACCCAACACTGGCCTTCCTGAATCATTAACACTTCATCCTGCCAGCTCTGATCACCCTGTTTTAGATCCACACGCAGAGGAATATTTCGCGCATCACGATTCGGGATTGTTGAGGCACTGGCAACACGGGCGCTCTCTGGCAAGGTTGTGCGACTGGAGAATGGATCGTTGGTCAGTAGTTCCCGATGGTTATTATCCCGGGAGGCATCGCTAAGCAGTGTCGCCAGTTTGTCGCTCAGATAAGGGCGCAAGGCGGTGATGTCGTTGCTGCGGTGCAAAATGCGGTAGTCATAAAATTGCTGGGCCACGTTATCCGGGCCTCCTTCAACGCAAGGACCACTGCGTGTGCCGTTATCTTTATAAGCTGGAGTGACTGTGGTGCAGGCACTGAGGAGCAGTGCGCAGGGGATAAGCATTGTCAATTTGCTGTAGCGCATAATGATTTCCTTATAAGCGATCGCTCTGAAAGCGTTCTACGATAATAATGATATCCTTTCAATAATAGCGTATCAGTCTGATAATGCTTTAGAGATCGAAGGCTTAACAAACAAGGAGATCGATCATGCAATTTTCTACAACCCCAACTCTGGAAGGCCAGACCATCGTTGAATATTGCGGTGTGGTGACCGGCGAAGCGATTTTAGGTGCCAATATTTTCCGTGATTTCTTTGCCGGTATCCGCGATATCGTTGGCGGACGTTCCGGTGCGTATGAAAAAGAACTGCGTAAAGCACGGGAGATCGCCTTTGAGGAATTAGGCTCCCAGGCGCGGGCGCTGGGGGCCGATGCCGTCGTCGGTATTGATATCGACTACGAAACGGTCGGGCAAAACGGCAGTATGCTGATGGTTAGCGTCAGCGGTACGGCGGTGAAAACGCGTCGATGAGAAGAGTCTTCTGGCTGATCGCTGCCGCTCTGTTACTGGCAGGGTGTGCAGGCGAAAAAGGCATTGTCGAGAAAGAGGGATATCAGCTTGATACCCGACGCCAGGCGCAGGCGGCGTATCCGCGCATTAAAGTGCTGGTGATCCACTACACCGCAGATGATTTTGATAGCTCGCTGGCGACACTGACCGATAAGCAGGTCAGCTCGCATTATCTGGTCCCTGCGGTACCACCGCGATACAACGGTAAACCGCGCATCTGGCAACTGGTGCCGGAACAAGAACTGGCCTGGCATGCGGGGATTAGCGCCTGGCGCGGGGCAACGCGCCTTAACGACACCTCTATTGGCATTGAGCTGGAAAACCGTGGCTGGCAAAAATCGGCCGGAGTGAAATATTTTGCCCCGTTTGAACCGGCACAGATTCAGGCGCTTATTCCACTGGCGAAAGATATTATTGCCCGTTATTACATCAAGCCGGAAAACGTAGTGGCACATGCGGATATCGCACCGCAGCGCAAAGACGATCCGGGGCCATTATTTCCCTGGCAGCAACTGGCGCAGCAGGGGATTGGTGCCTGGCCGGATGCGCAGCGGGTTAACTTTTACCTTGCCGGGCGCGCGCCGCACACACCGGTAGATACCGCGTCATTGCTGGAGCTTTTGGCGCGCTACGGTTATGACGTTAAACCTGATATGACACCGCGCGAGCAGCGGCGCGTGATTATGGCATTCCAGATGCATTTCCGCCCGACGTTATATAACGGCGAAGCGGATGCAGAAACTCAGGCGATTGCCGAAGCATTGCTGGAGAAATACGGGCAGGATTAGCGCGGCAGTTTTCCGTGGTCGCGTAGCCAGGCGGCAGTTTTCTCGATACCTTCATCCAGGGTGATGACCGGCTGATAACCTAACTCTTCCTGCGCACGCGTAATATCCAGCGTAAAGTCAAAATTCAACTTGGAGACGCCGTAGTGGGTCAGCGGCGGCTCTTTTGCTGACTTGCGGCCTAAACGCTCCATGCTGCGGGCGATCATATCCAGCATCGGGTAGGGGACGGAACGAATACGACAGTCAATATTCAACTCGTCGATCAGCTTCTGCACGATGCTGCGCAGTGTGCGATGCTCGCCGTTGGTGATGTTGTACACACGCCCGGAAGGTAGCTTATCGCAGGCTTCCTGGCTTGCCAGCCACATTGCGTGCACGGCATTTTCATAGTAGGTCATATCGACCAGCGCACTGCCGCCATGCGGTAACAGAATACTGCCGTAGTGGTGCATCATATGCGCCAGACGAGGGATAAAGACTTTATCGTGCGGTCCGAACAGACTTTGTGGGCGCAGAATAGTAAAGCGCGTTTGTGGATTCGCCTGCGAAAGCATATTGATCACTTCTTCGCTGGCTGCTTTGCTGCGGGCAAACTCGTTGGCGAAGCGGTGAGGGCGAAAATCTTCTTTAATATCGCGATGGTGGTGATAATCGAAGTACAGGGAGGGGGAAGAGATATGAATAAAGTTACGCACACCCCAGGCGACAGCCCATTCACCCAGGCGGCGAGTGGCGCGAACGTTAGCCAGATCGAAAGCCTGTTGTGTCCCCCAGGGTGAGGTAAAGCTGGAGCAGTGCCACAGCGTATCAATGCCCGCGAGCATCACTTTAGCTTGTGATGAAACCAGCTCGGTCAGATCCGCCGGAACAAACTCTGCGCCCATTTTTTCCAGCAATTTGCCCATTGCCTCGTTGCGACCGGTCGCTCGCACGCTGATGCCTTTCTGGCATAAAAACTCTACCGCGTTTCGACCTAAGCCGCTGGTGGCGCCGGTAACCAGTACCTTCATATCAATCCACTGTTGTTGAGAAAATAACGTGCGCATTCTTCCGTGATTTCCCCCATGATGCAATGGGAAACATGAAAGAATAACGCAGGTTTTGTCGATTAATCTGTGCTTTGTTCTGCCAGTCTGGCGATTTGTTTTGCCATTCCGCGAAAAATAAACAGATGCGCGGGGATCATCAATAACCAGTAAAACAGCCCCGGCATACCGTGCGGATGCCAGAAAGCGCGGACATCGATAGTACGATAGTCGCCTTTATCTTCCAGGCTAAAACACAGTCGTCCCAGCCCCGGCGCTTTCATGCCAAATAACAACGTAAGTTGTTTTTCCGGTTCAACGACAATCACTTTCCAGCTATCTACCGCATCGCCAGTCTGTAAATATTCGCGCTCCGGGCGGCCTTTCGCCAGCTTATGACCGATCGCGCGGTCCATCAACGCCCGTGTCTGCCACAAAATATTGCCAAAGAAATAACGCTCTTTACCGCCGATTTGGTTCACTACCTGCCATAAAGCAGCAAGGCTGGCGGACGTTTTAACGGTAAACCCCGCCTGTTTGGCAAAATAACCGTACTCCGGTCGCCAGCGGGCAAAGGCCTGAGCGTCGTAGCCCCAGTCGCTGGAGTTGACCAGTTTTTCCTCCTCTTTCAACGTGCTACGTACCGCGTCATCGAAAGCGATCAGCCGTTGTGGGATGAGTGCACGTAGCGCGGTATCATCCGCCAGCAGATCGTGTTTCAGCCCCTGAATCAACGCCCTGGCGGTGGTGGGCGGTACGGAAGTAATCACATTGAGAAACCACACCGAAATCCAGCGGGTGGGGAGGGGGATGGGGATCAACCAGCGGCGCTTACCGCTCACCGCCATAAAATGTTCAAACTGTTGCTGATAACTGAGCACCTCTGGTCCGGCGGCTTCGAAGATGCGGTGTTCGCTGGCCGGATGATCTAACAACGCCACCAGATAGTGCAGCAAGTTTTCCAGCGCGATGGGCGTGGTGCGTGAACGTACCCAGCGTGGCGGCGTTAACACTGGCAGGTTGTAGACCATATCGCGCATGACTTCGAACGCCGCTGAACCTGCGCCAACGATAATTCCGGCCCGAAGTTCGGTCACAGGTACATTCGCTTCACGAAGAATGTCCGCCGTAGCCTGACGAGCACGCAGATGATCCGACTGCTCATGTGGCGGGGCCTGCAACGAACTGAGAAAGATTAATTGCTTAACTGGTACTTCACGTAGCGCATCGCGGACGTTGAGAGCCACCTGGCGCTCCTGAGCGATAAAATCGCCGCCTTCGCCCATGCTGTGCACCAGAAAATAGACGGTATCGATATCCTGCAACAGGGCCGGAAGGTTATCCGGCCAGCTGAGATCGACTTTATGGCAACTGACGTTTGCCAGTTGCAGCTTTGCAAGCCTGTCGACATGACGTGCCGCCGCCAGGATCTGATGCCCTTGCTGGCTGAGTGTGCGCACCAGATGCTGACCAATGTAGCCACTGGCACCGAGAACTAAAATGCGTTGCGGCACGTCTCTCTCCTTAACGCGCCAGGAATGCGCGCCAGTGGGCGGCGACTTCCGCCAGTTGTTCGCGCGAGACGTCAAGATGCGTCACCAGGCGGACAATCGGCGAGGCGTTAATCAGCACGTTTCTCGCTTTCATGTATTCGCCTAACGCGGCAGCATTTTCTTCCCCGACGCGAACAAACAGCATATTGGTGTCCTGACGCATCACATCCGCGCCTGCTTCACGCAGTTGCTCCGCCATCCAGGCGGCGTTGTCGTGATCTTCCTGCAACCGTGCGACGTTATTTTTCAGGGCATACATCCCGGCGGCAGCCAGAATCCCGGACTGACGCATCCCGCCACCGGCCATTTTCCGCCAGCGAATGGCACGTTTAATGTAATCACGATTACCGACGAGTAATGAACCGACTGGCGTCCCAAGACCTTTCGACAGGCAAATGGTGAACGAATCACAATATTGCGTGATCTCTTTCAGTTCGCAGCCGTAAGCCACCACGGCATTAAAGATGCGCGCACCGTCAACATGCAGCGCCAGATTGCGCTCGCGGGTAAATTCCCATGCTTCTTTCAGGTATTCACGCGGCAGCACTTTGCCGTTGTGGGTGTTTTCCAGACTGAGTAATTTGGTGCGGGCGAAATGGATATCGTCGGGTTTGATTTTCATCGCCACTTTATCCAGCGGTAGCGTGCCGTCGGCAGCCGCGTCGATGGGTTGCGGCTGAATACTGCCCAGCACCGCTGCGCCACCGGCTTCAAACAGATAGTTATGCGCGGCCTGACCGACAATATACTCTTCGCCACGTTCGCAGTGACTGAGCAGAGCGACCAGGTTGGCCTGAGTGCCGGTAGGCAGAAAAATGGCGGCTTCTTTACCGGAAAGCTCTGCTGCATAGTCCTGCAGAGCATTAACGGTAGGGTCGTCTCCGTAAACGTCGTCCCCAACCGGGGCGGCCATCATCGCTTCGAGCATGGCGCGGCTTGGTCGGGTAACGGTATCACTGCGTAAATCAATCATGGCATGTCCTTATTATGACGGGAAATGCCACCCTTTTTACCTTAGCCAGTTCGTTTTCGCCAGTTCGATCACTTCATCGCCGCGTCCGCTGATAATTGCGCGCAACATATACAGGCTAAAACCTTTGGCCTGTTCGAGTTTGATCTGCGGTGGAATGGCTAATTCTTCTTTGGCGACCACCACATCCACCAACACCGGACCGTCGATAGAGAAGGCGCGTTGCAGGGCTTCATCAACTTCAGAGGCTTTTTCTACACGGATACCCGTAATGCCGCACGCTTCGGCAATGCGGGCAAAGTTGGTGTCGTGCAGCTCAGTACCGTCTGTCAGGTAACCTCCGGCCTTCATCTCCATCGCCACAAAGCCCAGCACGCTGTTGTTAAAGACGACAATTTTCACTGGCAGTTTCATCTGCACTACTGAGAGGAAATCGCCCATCAACATGCTAAAACCGCCATCGCCGCACATGGCGACCACCTGACGTTCTGGCTCTGTCGCCTGCGCACCCAGCGCCTGCGGCATGGCGTTAGCCATCGAACCGTGGTTAAACGAACCTAACAGGCGACGCTTGCCGTTCATTTTTAGATAACGTGCCGCCCACACCGTTGGCGTACCAACGTCACAGGTGAAAATAGCGTCATCGGCGGCAAAATGACTAATTTGCTGCGCCAGATATTGCGGGTGAATGGCTTTCTCGCTCGGTTTAGCTAAATCGTCCAGCCCTTTGCGGGCGTCGCGGTAATCTTCCAGCGCTTTATCCAGAAACTTGCGATCGGCTTTTTCTTCCACCAATGGAAGCAATGCACGCAGAGTCGACTTGATATCGCCGACCAGTGCCATATCCACCTTGCTGTGAGCGCCGATGCTGGCTGGGTTGATATCAATCTGAATGATTTTGGCATCGGTCGGGTAGAAGGCGCGGTAGGGAAATTGCGTGCCGAGTAGCACTAACGTGTCGGCGTTCATCATGGTATGGAAACCTGACGAGAAGCCGATTAACCCGGTCATTCCAACATCATACGGATTATCGTATTCGACATGTTCTTTACCGCGCAGGGCATGAACAATAGGCGCTTTAATTTTCCCGGCAAACTCAACTAACTCTTTATGCGCCCCCGCGCAGCCGCTGCCACACATCAGGGCGATATTGCTGGAATAACGCAGCAGTTGCGCCAGTTTGCGTAACTCTTCTTCTTCCGGCGTCACGACTGGTTGTGGCGCATGATACCAGTGCGTGGTTGCCCCTTCTGGCGCAGGTTTTAACGCCACGTCGCCTGGTAACACGACAACCGAAACGCCACGGTTAAGCACCGCTTTGCGCATGGCAATCGCCAGTACTTGTGGGATCTGCTCCGGGCTGGAAACCAGCTCGCAATAGTGACTACATTCGCGGAATAGCTCTTGTGGGTGGGTTTCCTGGAAATAGCCGCTGCCAATTTCGCTGGAGGGAATATGAGCGGCAATCGCCAGTACCGGAACGTGATTGCGGTGGCAATCGAACAGGCCGTTGATTAAGTGCAGGTTGCCGGGGCCGCACGATCCGGCGCA
>SAMEA3387444__coassemble_1812_pt1 | contig 13834 bp, 12 predicted proteins | sample SAMEA3387444__metabat2_high_PE_013 | metagenome-assembled genome bin SAMEA3387444 (sample SAMEA3387444) | Felis catus | biome: Faeces | place: United Kingdom | collected 2012
GATCACGTAACGCTACTTTTTTGTACTAAATAATTCGAATTTTAAGTTCAACAATTGAGATACTACTTATTGTCTAAAGCTGTTTTTCATAGCTTATACATGATCAAATACTCCTTACATAAATAAGGTGAACAAATGGAACTTAAAAAATTGATGGAACATATTTCTATTACACCCGATTACAGATAAGCCTGGAAAGTAGAGCATAAATTGTCAGGCATCCTACTATTGACTATTTTTGCCGTTATTTCTGGTGCAGAAAGTTGGGAAGATATAGAGGATTTCGGGGAAACACATCTCGATTTCTTGAAGCAATATGGTGATTTTGAAAATGGTATTCCTGTTCACGATACCATTGCCAGAGTTGTATCCTGTATCAGTCCTGCAAAATTTCACGAGTGCTTTATTAACTGGATGCGTGATTGCCATTCATCAAATGATAAAGACGTCATTGCAATTGATGGAAAAACGCTCCGGCACTCTTATGACAAGAGTCGCCGCAGGGGAGCGATTCATGTCATTAGTGCGTTCTCAACAATGCACAGTCTGGTCATCGGGCAGATCAAGACGGATAAGAAATCCAATGAGATCACAGCTATCCCTGAACTTCTTAACATGCTGGATATTAAAGGAAAAATCATCAAAACCGATGCGATGGGTTGCCAGAAAGATATTGCAGAGAAGATACAAAAACAGGGAGGTGATTATTTATTCGCTGTAAAAGGAAACCAGGGGCGGCTAAATAAAGCCTTCGAGGAAAAATTTCCGCTGAAAGAATTAAATAATCCCAAGCATGACAGTTACGCAATTAGTGAAAAGAGTCACGGCAGAGAAGAAACCCGTCTTCATATTGTTTGCGATGTCCCTGATGAGCTTATTGATTTCACGTTTGAATAGAAAGGGCAGCTATGGTTAGAAACTACCTGACGTCAGTCCTTGCGGGGAGCAGGCTTTCGTAAATTTGTCCTGCTACAACAGGATTAACTTCACAAATATCATTTCTCAACGTCTACACTTACTCCTGTAAACCGTTCAGGAGCAGTAATGAATCAGCAACGATTTGATGACAGCACCCTAATCCGTATCTTCGCCCTTCATGAGTTACATCGACTGAAAGAACATGGCTTAACGCGCGGGGCGCTTCTCGATTATCACAGCCGCTATAAACTCGTCTTTCTGGCGCATTCTCAGCCGGAGTACCGCAAACTTGGCCCGTTCGTGGCTGATATTCACCAGTGGCAAAATCTGGATGATTTTTACAACCAGTACTACCAACGCGTAATTGTTTTGCTTTCTCATCCCGCCAACCCGCGCGATCACACCAACGTTTTGATGCACGTTCAGGGTTATTTTCGCCCGCATATTGATTCCACAGAACGCCAGCAGTTGGCGGCGCTTATCGACAGTTATCGCCGTGGCGAGCAACCACTTCTTGCGCCGCTGATGCGTATCAAACACTATATGGCGCTTTATCCTGACGCCTGGCTTTCAGGGCAGCGTTATTTCGAACTTTGGCCGCGTGTGATTAACTTGCGCCATTCAGGAGTTTTATGATTACCCATCTGGTCTGGTTTCGCCAGGATTTACGTCTGCACGATAATCTCGCACTGGCTGCCGCCTGCCGCAATTCGTCTGCACGCGTGCTGGCGTTATATATCGCTACACCACGCCAGTGGGCGACGCATAACATGTCGCCGCGTCAGGCTGAACTTATCAATGCTCAACTGAATGGGCTACAAATAGCGCTTGCGGAAAAAGGTATTCCTTTATTGTTCCGTGAAGTGGATGACTTTGTCGCCAGTGTCGAAATAGTTAAACAGGTGTGCGCGGAAAACAGCGTTACCCACCTGTTTTATAACTATCAGTATGAAGTGAATGAGCGGGCGCGGGATGTGGAAGTTGAAAGAGCGCTGCGTAACGTGGTGTGTGAAGGATTTGATGACAGCGTGATCCTGCCGCCTGGCGCGGTGATGACCGGTAATCACGAGATGTACAAAGTCTTTACGCCTTTTAAGAATGCCTGGCTGAAACGGCTGCGGGAAGGGATGCCGGAGTGTGTCGCTGCGCCAAAAGTTCGTAGTAGCGGATCGATAGAGCCCGCGCCATCCATTACGCTGAATTATCCTCGTCAGTCTTTCGATACTGCGCATTTCCCGGTGGAAGAAAAAGCGGCGATTGCGCAATTACGCCAGTTTTGCCAGAACGGTGCCGGAGAATATGAGCAACAACGAGATTTTCCGGCAGTGGAAGGCACCAGTCGTTTGTCCGCCAGCCTGGCAACGGGCGGGTTATCGCCTCGCCAGTGTTTGCATCGCTTGTTGGCGGAACAGCCGCAGGCGCTGGACGGTGGGGCCGGTAGTGTCTGGCTTAGTGAGCTGATCTGGCGCGAGTTCTACCGTCATCTGATGACGTATTACCCCTCGTTGTGTAAACATTGTCCGTTTATTGCCTGGACGGATCGTGTGCAGTGGCAGAGCAATCCCGCACATTTACAGGCCTGGCAGGAAGGCAAAACGGGATACCCGATTGTCGATGCCGCCATGCGTCAGCTTAACAGCACTGGCTGGATGCATAACCGGCTACGGATGATTTCAGCCAGTTTTCTGGTGAAAGATTTGTTGATCGACTGGCGCGAAGGCGAGCGATATTTCATGTCGCAGCTGATTGATGGTGATTTGGCAGCCAATAACGGTGGCTGGCAGTGGGCGGCGTCTACGGGTACTGATGCAGCGCCGTATTTTCGTATTTTCAACCCGACAACCCAGGGCGAGAAATTTGATCGCGAAGGTGAGTTTATCCGCCGATGGTTACCGGAGCTGCGCGATGTACCAGGGAAAGCGGTGCATGAGCCGTGGAAGTGGGCGCAGAAAGCAGGTGTGATGCTGGATTATCCGCAACCGATAGTTGATCACAAAGAGGCAAGGCTGCGAACGCTGGCAGCGTACGAAGAAGCGAGGAAAGGAGCCTTATAAAACGCAGCGAGCGTTTTATCAGGTATGGTGCTGGCCTATTATGACTCCAGCGCCAGCGCGCGGTTTCTGAATTTCAGCGCCTGATACAGCCAAATCATCAGTACCAGTCCTACACACGCCAGTGCGCCCCAGGTAATTTGATCAAATACTTCAATATATGCATTGATGGAGTAGTTGATCGCCCCGGAAGCATCAAACGAAGCCTGCGATGTCTGATCGGCAATCACGCCCGCCAGATAGTTCGCGATCGCGCCAGAAAGCAGCATGTAGATGCCGGTTAATACGCCGGTCACGCCCGGAATTTCAATGCGCGTAATTTGCGACATGGCAACCGGGTCGATAAACAGTTCCGCAAAGCCCATCACCGCCAGGCCTAATACCATCAGTGGCAGAGAAGAGTGACCATACATTGCGGACCAGCGGGCGCTTAAGGTCAGAATGCAGAATCCGGCGCTCATCAGGCCAAGGCCAAGAGCAAATTTCCCCCAGATGCGCACGGTACGATTACCCGCGACACTCTCTTTTACCACCCACGCCAGGAACACACCGCACAGCATAACTGCGAAGGCATTAATCGACTGGAACATAGCAGTCGGAACGGTATAACCAAACATATCGCGGTTAACGAAGCGGTCGATATAAAGGCTAATCGAGCTGCCGCCCTGTTGTGCGAAGGCCCAGAACAACATACTGAAGAAGGTGAGCGTCACAATCAGCCCCAGCTCCTTACGCTGTTTCTGGTTTTCTGCTTTGCGATAAATTTTTGCCAGTACACCCAGGCCAATAATAGTCGCGACAATTAAGGCGTATACCGACCACTCTTTCCTGAACAGTACGGTAATCAGCGCAGGCGTTGCCACCAGCAGAACCAGCAGCCATCCCCAGTTAGGCAGGAGAAAGTTTGTTGCACGCAGTACTTTTTTATTAACGCCGCGGGTATGTGTGAAATGACGATTGCCACATAAGAAAATGACCAGACCCGCGATCATACCCACCGCCGCCAGGCCAAAGCCCATCGCCCAGCTGTACTCTTCCTGGGCGTAACCACAGGCGATAGGTGCGATAATAGACCCCACGTTACCCGCCGCATACATCAGCGAGAAACCGCCATCACGACGCGGATCGGTTGGCTCATACAGCTCGCCGAGCAGGCAACTGACATTGGATTTAAACAGACCATAGCCGCAAACGATAATCGCCAGGGACAGATAGAGGAATGACGGATGGATCTCACTGGCACCCAGCACCACATGACCGATCGCCATCAACAACGCCCCCAGCATCACCGCCATGCGATTGCCGAGAACTTTATCCGCCAAAAAGCCACCGAGGATTGGCGTGACATACACCAGCGAACAGTAGGCGCTAAATAACTCGTAGGCGTGAGTATCGTTGTATTTTAGTTGATTGGTGAGATAGAGAATCAGCAGGGCACGCATGCCGTAAAAGCTAAAATATTCCCAGATTTGCAGCGCAACGACATAGTAAATAGCGCGCGGTTGTGATGCGTGTTTATTCATAATAATTCCACAATTGACGGCAACGTCACGTAATAGTTGCGCGGCGTGCTTGTGTTTCCTTAAAGTTAAAACTTTGATACAGATCTGATTATTTATGCAATATGCTGTCTGATTGCATAAATATACATTAGCTGAAGCGTGATGATATAAACAATTTGCGTCTTTTGGCGTCGGGTTTGTTTCTTAATATGTCAAAAGATTGGCTATCGACGAACAGGCGAGGTAACGCTATGTTAACGGTGTAGCTATCAGAATACGGAAGGCGCGAAGATGAAAAACACCGAACTGGAACAACTGATTAACGAAAAACTGAACAGCGCGGCGATTAGTGATTACGCGCCGAATGGTTTGCAGGTGGAAGGCAAAGAGACGGTGCAAAAAATTGTTACCGGTGTCACCGCCAGCCAGGCTTTGCTCGATGAGGCAGTGCGTCTGGGCGCGGATGCGGTCATTGTGCATCATGGCTACTTCTGGAAAGGAGAGTCTCCGGTCATTCGCGGAATGAAGCGTAACCGTTTAAAAACGTTGCTGGCGAATGATATCAACCTGTATGGCTGGCATTTGCCGCTTGACGCACATCCTGAGCTGGGCAATAACGCACAGCTGGCGGCGTTACTGGGGATCACGGTCATGGGCGAAATTGAGCCGTTGGTGCCGTGGGGAGAGCTGACCATGCCTGTGCCGGGACTGGAACTAGCCTCCTGGATTGAAGCGCGTCTGGGACGTAAGCCGTTATGGTGTGGCGATACCGGACCTGAGGTGGTCCAGCGCGTCGCCTGGTGCACGGGCGGCGGGCAAAGTTTTATCGATAGCGCCGCGCGTTTTGGCGTGGATGCTTTTATTACTGGCGAAGTTTCTGAACAGACCATTCATTCAGCCCGCGAGCAGGGGTTGCATTTTTATGCTGCAGGTCACCATGCCACTGAACGTGGTGGTATTCGCGCATTGAGCGAGTGGCTGAATGAAAATACCGATCTTGATGTGACCTTTATTGATATTCCTAATCCTGCATAACGAATAATCAGAGGGATCGAAAGTGCAACGAGCGCGTTGTTATCTGATAGGTGAAACGGCGGTAGTGCTGGAACTGGAACCGCCGGTGACGCTGGCTAGCCAGAAACGGATCTGGCGACTGGCGCAGCGTCTGGTGGATATGCCGAATGTGGTTGAAGCCATTCCCGGCATGAACAATATCACGGTGATTTTGCGTAATCCTGAGTCGCTGGCGCTGGATGCCATAGAGCGTTTGCAACGCTGGTGGGAGGAGAGCGTGGCCCTGGAACCTGAGTCTCGCTTTATTGAAATTCCGGTGGTTTACGGTGGTGCAGGCGGACCGGATTTGGCGGTGGTCGCGGCGCATTGCGGGTTGAGCGAAAAACAGGTTGTTGAATTGCACTCCTCCGTGGAATACGTGGTCTGGTTTTTAGGTTTTCAACCGGGCTTCCCGTATCTCGGGAGTTTGCCGGAACAACTACACACGCCACGGCGCGCTGAACCGCGCTTACTGGTTCCGGCAGGTTCTGTCGGGATCGGCGGGCCGCAGACTGGTGTTTATCCGCTGGCAACGCCGGGTGGCTGGCAGTTGATTGGTCATACCTCACTCAGCCTGTTTGATCCGGCGCGTGACGAACCCATCTTATTACGTCCGGGAGACAGCGTGCGCTTTGTACCGCAGAAGGAGGGAGTATGCTGAAGATTATTCGTGCGGGCATGTATACCACTGTGCAGGATGGCGGTCGTCACGGTTTTCGCCAGTCGGGTATCAGCCACTGCGGCGCACTGGATATGCCCGCGCTGCGCATTGCTAACCTGCTGGTGGGTAATGACGCCAATGCCCCCGCGCTGGAGATCACGCTCGGTCAGTTAACGGTTGAGTTCGAAACTGATGGGTGGTTTGCTCTGACAGGGGCCGGTTGCGAAGCGCGGCTGGATGATAATGCCGTCTGGACCGGCTGGCGATTGCCGATGAAAGCAGGCCAGCGTTTAACGCTTAAACGCCCGCAGCACGGGATGCGCAGTTATCTGGCGGTCGCGGGTGGTATTGATGTTCCGCCGGTAATGGGGTCATGCAGCACCGATCTCAAAGTGGGGATTGGCGGGCTGGAAGGCCGTTTACTGAAGGATGGTGACCGACTCCCGATTGGCAAATCGAAGCGTGATTTTATGGAAGCGCAGGGCGTTAAACAGCTGCTGTGGGGCAACCGCATTCGCGCCTTGCCGGGGCCGGAATATCATGAGTTCGATCGCGCCTCGCAGGATGCATTCTGGCGTTCGCCCTGGCAGCTTAGCCCGCAAAGTAACCGCATGGGCTATCGCTTACAGGGGCAAATTTTAAAACGCACCACCGATCGCGAACTGTTATCTCACGGTTTGTTACCGGGTGTGGTGCAGGTGCCGCATAACGGGCAGCCGATTGTGTTGATGAACGACGCACAGACCACCGGTGGTTACCCGCGTATTGCCTGTATCATTGAGGCTGATATGTACCATCTGGCGCAAATTCCGCTCGGTCAGCCGATTCATTTTGTCCAGTGTTCACTGGAAGAGGCACTGAAAGCACGGCAAGATCAACAACGTTATTTCGAACAATTAGCGTGGCGGCTACACAATGAAAATTGACCTGAACGCCGATCTGGGCGAAGGCTGCGCCAGCGACGCAGAGCTATTAACGCTGGTTTCCTCTGCCAATATTGCCTGTGGATTTCATGCAGGCGATGCCCAAACCATGCAGGCTTGCGTGCGTGAAGCAATAAAAAATGGTGTCGCGATTGGCGCTCACCCGAGTTTTCCCGACAGGGAAAATTTTGGTCGCAGCGCCATGCAGCTGCCGCCAGAAACCGTTTACGCCCAGACGCTGTATCAAATTGGCGCGCTGGCAACGATTGCCCGTGCGCAAGGCGGCGTAATGCGTCATGTCAAACCGCACGGCATGTTGTACAACCAGGCGGCGAAAGAAGCACAACTGGCAGACGCCATCGCCAGAGCGGTATACGCTTGCGATCCAGCATTGGTTCTCGTTGGGCTGGCAGGAAGCGAGCTGATTCGTGCAGGCAAGCAATATGGCCTGACAACGCGCGAGGAAGTGTTTGCCGATCGCGGTTATCAGGCTGACGGCTCGCTGGTGCCGCGAAGTCAGCCAGGCGCGTTGATTGAAAACGAAGAACAGGCGCTGGCGCAAACGCTAGAGATGGTGCAACACGGCAGAGTCAAAAGTATCACCGGCGAATGGGCAACGGTCACGGCGCAAACAGTCTGCCTGCATGGCGACGGCGAGCACGCACTGGCGTTCGCCCGCCGACTACGCTCTACATTTGCCGAAAAGGAGATTGTTGTCGCAGCATAACCCCGATTAATAAAGAATGAAAAAAGGATATCACCATGCCTGAAGGCCCGGAGATCCGCCGTGCAGCGGATAACCTGGAGGCGGCGATCAAAGGCAAACCACTAACTGATGTCTGGTTTGCCTTCCCGCAGTTAAAAACTTATCAATCACAACTTATCGGTCAACACGTTACCCATGTGGAAACGCGTGGTAAGGCGTTGTTAACTCATTTTTCCAACGACTTAACGCTCTACAGCCATAATCAGCTTTACGGCGTCTGGCGCGTGGTTGATACCGGCGAAGAGCCGCAGACCACGCGAGTATTGCGGGTAAAACTGCAAACGGCTGACAAAACCATTCTGCTTTATAGCGCCTCGGATATTGAGATGTTGAGGCCGGAACAACTGACCACGCATCCGTTTTTACAACGCGTTGGTCCCGATGTGCTGGATCCGAATCTGACGCCGGAGGTGGTAAAGGAACGGTTATTGTCGCCGCGCTTTCGTAACCGTCAGTTTGCTGGATTACTGCTCGATCAGGCGTTTCTGGCTGGGCTTGGCAATTATTTGCGGGTGGAGATCCTCTGGCAGGTTGGGTTGACTGGAAATCATAAAGCGAAAGATCTCAATGCGGCGCAACTGGATGCACTCGCACACGCGTTACTGGAGATTCCTCGGTTTTCTTACGCTACGCGGGGGCAGGTGGATGAGAATAAGCATCATGGGGCGCTGTTTCGCTTTAAGGTTTTTCATCGTGATGGCGAACTGTGCGAACGCTGTGGCGGCATCATTGAGAAAACCACGTTGTCCTCGCGCCCGTTTTACTGGTGTCCAGGCTGCCAGCACTAGGCCGACCGCTTCGGCGCATAGGTTGAAATAAACCGCGCAATGGCAGGCCCTGTCAGCAAAATACTGAACAGGCGCAGGGTTTGCATCGCCATAATAAGCGCCATATCGGCATTGCTCCCTGCGGCGATGACCGCCACGGTATCAAGCCCGCCGGGACTGGTGGCGAGGTAGGCAGTCATAAAATCAATATGCATAAACCGGGTCAGTCCCCACGCCATACCCGCACAAATAGCCAGCAGAGCAAAAATCGACAGCAGGATTTGCGGTAGTGGGCGTAGTGCCCGCAGTAAGATTTGTTTATCGAAACCAAGACCAATCCGCCAGCCAATTGCCATATACGCCATCGCCAGCAGCCATTCCGGTAGTTCGATGGTGATGAGCTGACCAGACTGGAGCACTGCGCCCGCCAGCATCGGGATGAGCATCGTGCCGGAAGGAAGACGCAGCATGCATCCCGCCGTACCGGCAACGACTGCGAGCAAAATCGTAAGCAGGAGATTAATGCTCACTGGCGGGAACCAGACGATTTGCTGGTTAACCGCTTCAGCGTTATCACCCAGCATCATGCGGGTGACCAGAACAGCGGCCCCCGCGACGAACAGCACTCGCAGATATTGCATAAACGCCACCAGGCGAATATCTGCGCCGTAATCTTGCGCCATAGCGACCATTGCCGCTGCGCCGCCTGGAGAAGAACCCCAGGCACCGGTATTTCCAGGCAGTGAGCTATAGCGCACCAATAACCAACCCACGATGGCGCTGGAAAGCAGCGTCACCAGTAAAATAGCAAGCACGATCGGCCAGTTGGCGGCCAGCGTGGTGAGAATCGAACCAGTGAGGTTTTGCGCAATCATGCAGCCAAGAATGGCCTGGGCGGCGAGAAAAGCAGAGCGGGGAAGTTGCAGAGTAATTCCGCGCATACTAAAGATGATCCCGGCGATCATCGGCCCAAGTAATAGCGCCGCCGGGAGATGTACCGCGAGGAAACCAATAGAAAGGAGAAGTGATAGCACACATAACATTCCCCACTGCAAAACTGGCATCCTTCGCTCCCTCATTATTTTCTCTTTGGTGTATCGATACAGCATAAAGAAAGCCGGGCCAGGAAAAAATAACAGCAATCAAGGAAAAGGGGAAAATCAGCAATTTTCTGAAAGAGATGCCCTTTCCGGCTGCAAAGGGCATCATGGCAAATCAGTTATAGTTAATTTTAAAAAGCACCACTGTATCGAAGGGCCCAGCCTCGATGGGGGTACCTGCAATGGACGAAAGTTCAGCCGTATAGGTTTTTTCGTAGACCAACATGTCGCTGGTGAAATCGGCGTATTCAGCATATTTATTGAAGGTATAAGGCGAGGCGTTTTCATCCAGCAAACGTAGCTTCAGACCATTACCAATCAACAATGCTTTATCTTCTTCAACCAACGTTTCTTCGGTATAAAAGGAGGAACTGACTTTAAATCCGTCGGTGCATTGGTCATTTTGTGATTTTGTCGTCTTAATACTGAATGTTTTCGACATTGTGTGGCGACGAATATCCAGCAAATTAAATTTACCAAAATCAATCACCTGTGTTTCCGGTGAAATGGAAAAATTGACGCTGCAATCCAGCACACGAATGTTTTCCAGACCGGTAATATGATATTTCAGGTTTTGGGCAGTAGGATCTTCGTTAACGCTACCGGCACCGTCAAATTGCACGACGATATAGTCGCTAAGGGTACTTTGATAATCATGCGGCGGCATTTCTCGTATTTTGACGTATAACCGCATGCGAGCGAGAAAGGTACGCGACATGTGAATATTAGCGGGATCACCCGAGCAAATTTTGTTCTGCCATCCCATCGCGATAATCTGCTCAGGGGTATAAATGTCAATGTTCTTACTGTCAATACACTGGTTAGTGTCGATGCGGCTTTTTCCCTGGTTGGCGTCATAATCAACGCCATTGTAAGTTACGCCGAGTTGATAATAGCGATCCTGCACCCCCGGGTAGGGGTTTACCCAGGCATAAACATGCTCACTTTCAAAATTGCCGTTGGTATTGTTGTCACAATAGACGGGAATTTTAATATCGTCAGATTCCCAAATCTTATCGCCGAGTTTGGCATTGCCTGGTACAGCAAAAGGTTGAATCGCTCTGATTTTTCTACCGAGCCACCGGATGAACCAAAGTAGCAGTTCAGGGCAAGCGCAGACTTCAACGGCAGAAATAACAGACAGATGACGAGCAACACTCCCTTGCCAGCACTCATTTCTTCGCCTCCACGGCTTGTAAATGGCATTGTCCGCTGCAGTTGAGCGTCGTCATGCGTAACGCGCCGTAATCATCCATATAACCGAGATAAAACTGGCTGCCGCTATAATTTCCGGTGTTTGTGTTGACCGTACTAAAAGGCGCAACCATCACGGTTTTGAAGCCGGGGAGAACGCCTTTTTCATTTCGTCCCAGGTAGGCAATGGTCAGATAATACGCGGTAGGATTTTTCAGTGTCAGTTGGTTGCCCTGCTGGCTGACCTGTAACTGCAGTTCGACCTTTTCTCCTGCTTTCTTGCGTAATGCAGCCGGTCGCCAGAACACCTTGATACGACTCTGAATGGCGACTTGCAGAACGGCATGGTCGCTGTTTTTTTCCGGGGCGGGAGGAATTTCACGCATATTGTAGAAAAATAGCGTTTCGCGATCGCCCGGTAATTTTGTGGTCGAGGCTTGCTTTACTATCCGTACCTGCGTTGTTGCTTTCGGTTCCAGACGTTGTATCGGCGGTAGGGCGACCAGAAGATCATCGCTTTTCTCCCCTTTTTCATTTTCGAGCCAGGAATAAGCGAGGTAGGGGAGTTTATCGCTACGATTATCCACCCGCAGACTGGTAGCTTTATCATTAGCGTTAAACACAATACGAGTGCGATCGGGTTGTAGTGCAGCGTGGCTGCACAGACTGGCAACCAACAACAAAAGGGGTAGTCCTTTCATAAATGTTATTTTCATTTCCTTAATTAATGACAAGGCAAAATCAGGCGATTTGCGGTGTCTTCCATATGTTCAGGAAGATGGAGCGAGCAATGCTGGCTATCACCCCAGACCACGGTAAACTTTTGATTTTCAGCGACTCCGCTTAACCAGGCATGTCCTTCCTCGCCAACCATACCCACGCTAATGCCGCTGTCATCCTGGCGGATATCCGCACCGAGGGGAGGAAACTGACCGCTGGCGTTGCGAATGATGACGTTAACGTCTTTACCGGAACGGGAAGCCAGTGATTTGTAACCTATCGCGCCTTCAATCCACGTTTCTTTGATAACGTTTTCTGCAACTGTTACGCCGTCGGGTAAGTCATTCATGTTCACCGCCACGGTGGAAGGCTGGTAACTGGAAATCAACGGCACCACCGCAATGCCAAAATGGTTGGTGTAGTCGAGATTGCCCTGAACCGGAATATCTGCCACGCCATCGGTGCTGACCATCAGGCGTGGTTCATTGGTGGAGCTGCGGCGATGAAACGCTGCACCATATTGGGTTGCGGTGAAAGAACCGCTCCAGCTGCTGCTGACGGAACTGTAATCATTGGCGGCATAGGTACCAGAAATATCCCACTCACCCGCTGAACTCAGATGCTGATAGTTACCGCTCACCTGGGCTCCATTGTCCGGACGGTCGGATTGCAGTCCGGCAGACATGCCCCAGCTATTACGTTCATCCAGCGTATCGTTCCACGACATGCGGTGTGTGGTGCTGTGGCTACTGTTTTGCATGTCATAGCCAACCCGACCACCGTTACCGAAGGGGAGCGAAATCGACAGATAAATCTGGTTGTCGCGATCTTTATCTTCGTAGTGGGTCGTATTGAATGACGTCGAAATAGAGATATCTCTCCAGTCACCAATATCAACATTAAAACCTGCCGTGATGTTGGCGGTCGTGGAGGCGTCTGCATTCCACCAGGTTTGATGTAGCAGGTTGGCGTAAAGATTGAGGTTTAGTGGGGTAATCGGTTGGCCCACAGATAAGCTGATCGTCTGTTTTTCGTCCTGCGCATCGCTGTCGTTGTATTTGTGATCCAGATAGTTGGCGTAGCTGTGAAAATGACGATCGGAGAAACGATAAGCGGCGAGGGAAATCGTGCTGTTAGTGGCATCCACTTGTTTGCTGTAATTAAAACGGTAGCTTAAGCCCCGCTCGTCCTGCTGAGTATCAAAATGGCTACTGGCCCACGTGACATCAAACGACAGCGCACCAAGCCACAGCATATTTTGCCCAATACCCATTGCGGCAGAATGGTAGTCATCACCAGAAAGCAGCAGGCCGCCGTACAGCGAGGTGTTTGACAGCATCCCCCAGGAAACTTCATTGCTAAAAAAGGTTTCATTTTCAGTTTGATGTGACATGGAGGGCCGTGGCTGACCCGCGGCCAGTTTATAGCGAACCTGTCCCTGACGAGTCAGGAAGGGCGTCGATGCTGCCGAAACCTGGAAATTGTTCACCCGACCATCTTCTTCCGTCACTTTGACATCCAGTGTGCCCTGAACAGACTGATTAAGGTCGTCAATGATAAATGGGCCTGGTGGGACTTTTTTCTGGTAAATGACGCGGCCTGATTGACTGATCGTCACCGTGGCATTGGTCTGTGCAATACCGCTAATTTGTGGGGCGTAGCCGCGTAGTTCCCATGGCAACATTCGCTCGTCACTTGCCAGTGCCGCGCCGGTATAAGAAAAACCGTCGAAAATATTGGAACTAAAATCCGTTTCGCCGAGGGTTAATTTAGAGCCTAATTGCGGTAATGGACGAAAAAGATAGGTGCGCGATATTCCGCCTGACTGTTCATGGTTATCATCGCTATCAGTCTGATTCAACTGATAATCACTACGTAAGCGCCATGCCCCGGCGTTAATTCCGGTGGTACCGTAGGCGTTCAGGTTAGTGCTGCTGCTGCCGTCCTGTGGGCGGTAGCTGCTGGCAAACAAGTTGTAATCCATCAGGATACCGGCGACACCTTCTTTCCATGTGGAGGGTGGGGTCCAGTTTTCTGAGTGCCACGCCAGCCAGGCTTGCGGAATACTAATATTCAGTTGCTGATTGGCTTGATCGAAATTGAAGAGCATTTCAGGTCGGGAGCTAAAATCGACGCACTGATTTATCAATGGTAACGACTGACGGACTTCAGGTTTTAA
>SAMEA3387444__coassemble_2253_pt1 | contig 13066 bp, 10 predicted proteins | sample SAMEA3387444__metabat2_high_PE_013 | metagenome-assembled genome bin SAMEA3387444 (sample SAMEA3387444) | Felis catus | biome: Faeces | place: United Kingdom | collected 2012
CAGCGGCTTGCTGAACGTCAGCGAAAAACGAAACCGCTGTTGAAATCCCTGGAAAGCTGGTTGCGTGAAAAGATGAAGACCCTGTCGCGACACTCAGAGTTGGCGAAGGCGTTCGCGTACGCACTTAACCAGTGGCCGGCACTGACGTACTATGCGAACGATGGCTGGGTGGAAATCGACAACAACATCGCTGAAAATGCCCTGCGGGCGGTCAGTCTGGGTCGTAAAAACTTCCTGTTCTTCGGCTCTGACCATGGTGGTGAGCGGGGAGCGCTACTGTACAGCCTGATCGGGACGTGCAAACTGAATGACGTGGATCCAGAAAGCTACCTTCGCCATGTGCTTGGCGTCATAGCAGACTGGCCGGTCAACCGGGTCAGCGAACTGCTTCCGTGGCGCATAGCACTGCCAGCTGAATAACACATCCCCGTCAATACGGCCCTCGCTGTACGCTTACGAAGTTAATACCGTTTTGTCTGTTTTTTTAACAAAGAAAATAATCCTGGAGTAGGTTCCCGGGCATTTGCCCGGGATGATTACTGTTTTAATGGATTATTAATCTTTGCATATTCAAATGGACTGATAAATCTTTCTCTGTTTGCATCCAGAAAATCGGCCCACCATTGTAGCATCAAGCGGCGTTCTTCCAGATGTTCTGCTTTATGAATGTAAGCAGCACGTACACCGTTACGTTCCTGATGGCTCATCTGACGTTCCACAGCATCGCGGGACCACAAACCTGATTCTATTAACGCACTACATGCCATCGCCCGGAATCCATGACCACAGACATCCTGGGTTGTGTCATACCCCATAACCCTCAGGGCTTTATTTACGGTGTTTTCACTGATTGGTTTACGTGGGTCATGTGCTCCCGTAAAGATCAGACCATTTTCACCAGCCCATGTCTGAAGTTCTGCCAGTATGGCTACAACCTGTTTGCTGAGTGGCACAAGATGTGGTGTTCGCATCTTGGATCCCCGGTGTGAGAATTTTACGCCTGGCAGAGGTTCGCGTTCGGCTGGAATAGTCCACATGGCATTGTCAATATCAATTTCAGACCAGCGGGCGTATCTGAGTTCACTGGAACGAATAAAAACCAGTAAATTCAGCATAACGGCAAGCTGGGTGACAGGTTGCCCCTTGTAACTGCCAATACGCGACAAAAGTTCAGGCAGGCGAGAAAGATCAAGAGCGGGGCGATGCTGGCGTTTTACCGTAGTCAATGCGCCAGCCATATCCAGAGCAGGATTATATCTGATGATGCCAGACTGTACGGCATAACGCATTACGGCAGATATTCTTTGCTGCAGACGACTGGCGATTTCATAAATTTGTTTAGCTTCTGCAGCACGAACAGGGATAAGCAGGTCCGGGGTATTGAGTGTTGTGATATCCCGATTGCCGATAAAGGGGAATACGTGTGTCTCGAGGCTTTTGAGTACTTTATCGCTGTGTGATTGTGCCCATTGTTTATTACTGGCATGCCAGCGTCGTGCAATATGTTCAAAAGAGAGTTGTAAATCAGGGACTACTTTTTTAGCTCTTTTCTGTTCGCAAGGGTCAATCCCCTCCGAAATCAGTTTTCGGGCCTCATCCCGTTTTGTACGAGCTTCGGAGAGAGAAACTTCTGGATACACACCAAGTGCCAGAGTCTTCTCCTTACCCAGAATACGATAACGGAGACGCCAGTAACGGGAACCATTAGGATGTACCAGCAGGAACATGCCAGCCCCGTCAGTGAGTTTATAAGCCTTGTCAGTGGGCTTTGCAGCCCGGATTTTTGCGTCAGTCAGTGCCATAGTTCAGCCTTCTGAATGCGTTAAAGAGGGTACAAATTCTGTCGAACTGGGGTATGCCCGCAATTATACCCACACAATGAGGTTGATGTGGGGAGAATTTGGTTGAGTTCGGTAGAATTGATTTGGAGGAAGAACACTTAAATCATGGTGTTCTGAAACGAAAAACGGACCTCCGTGGAGGTCCGTTGATATGAATTTGGTGCCCGGACTCGGAATCGAACCAAGGACACGGGGATTTTCAATCCCCTGCTCTACCGACTGAGCTATCCGGGCAACGGGGCGCATTAAACCGTAATCTGCACATCTCGTCAACCTAATTTCAGTAAAAGCGATTCAACTGCTTAAGATTGCGGCAAATCGCTTCTTTTCTGTGTTTCTGTCAGGTCAATGCACCACCCTGGCGGCAGCGGGCGAAGCGCAGGATATCTTCCGCCAGCCGATGTGCAGTGTCGACATCCGCCTGGCTACGATTCACCAGCATTCGGCTTAAACAGCCTTCCAGCACCAGTTCCATCTGCTTTGCTACCATCGCCGGATCGTCAACTTCCAGCGTGGTTAACAGTTCGTGGGTGAAATCGTAGGCCGCGCTTTTTTGCTGATCGGCCAGTTGATGAATAGGGTGGCCAGGATCGGGATAAAACGTACAGGCAGCGATAAATAGACAGCCCGGATAGCGGTTGTTTTTAACGCACTCCGATAACGCCTGATAACGTGCCAGCAGCTTTTGTTCGGCGGTTTGCGTTTCGTCCAGCATCAGCTGACGACGCCAGACATCTATCTGTTGGCTAAGATAACGCAGCGCATCGTAGAGGATTGCCTCTTTGTCTGGCCAGAAGCGGCGTAGCTCGTCCAGTGGATAATCCACACGTTCAGCAACCATCTCCAGCGTGGTGTTGGCAATCCCTTGTAATTCTAATAATTTCAGGGCTTCTCCCAGTACATCTTCACGTTGCACGCTATTTTCCTCCGTCTTTCCCACTGCAAGTGTCGTTCACGGTTGGCGATCGCGCAAATGTGCGCTGAAGGTTTCAGCATCCATAAAGCCCGTGACGCGTGCTTGTGGATGCTCCTGGCCTTGTCCGTCAAAAAAGAGAATTGTCGGTAGGCCAAGGACATTAAGATGCTTTAACAGCGCCACATCTTGTGCGTCGTTGGCCGTGACGTTGGCCTGAAGTAAGACCGTGTCTGCTAACGCTTTTTGCACCTGCGGGTCGCTGAAGGTGTATTTCTCAAACTCTTTACAGGCGACGCACCAGTCGGCATAAAGATCTAACATCACCGGTTTGCCTTTGGCTTCAACGAGCGCCTGATTTAACTCATCTACCGTTTTGATTTGTGTAAAGTTGAGATGCGTCTGAGTTTGCGCGGTATGCGTCGCACCAAATGCCCAATCCTGAAGTGGGCGCACGCTAACCAATGCCGCTGCAAGCAGGATTATTTGCACCACGCGCATCCAGCCGCGTTTGGCCTGTAGGCTGGTGATAAAGGCCCAGCCAAAGAATGCGACACCCAGCGCCGACCACAAGCGTAATCCCCATACATCACCAATCACTCGCTCCAGCAGGAAGACCGGCAGTGCGAGGATCACAAAACCAAACGCGGTTTTGACTTGTTCCATCCACGGGCCGCTTTTCGGCAGCAAGCGGTTACCAAAGACGGTAATTAGCATCAGCGGCAGGCCCATGCCCAACGCATAGAGATAAAGCGTGCCGCCGCCCAGCCACATGTTCCCGCTTTGGGCGATATACAGCAGAATCGCGCTAAGCGGTGCGGTGGTGCATGGTGAACAGATCAGTCCGGCAATCGCCCCCATAACAAACACACCGCCAGGTGAGCCGCCCTGTTGGCGATTGCTCATCAACGTGAGACGTGTTTGCAGCGAAGAGGGGAGTTGCAGAGTAAACAAGCCAAACATTGACATCGCCAGCAAGGTAAAGACGATGGCGAGGCCAATGAGCACGTATGGGTGCTGTAGCGCCGCCTGGAACTGTAACCCTGCGGCGGCAACTACCAGACCCAGCGCCGTGTAAGTCAGTGCCATCCCCTGCACATAAATAAAGGTCAGCAACAATGCTCTGGCAGTGGAGAGCCGCTGTTTACCACCCAGCACGATGCCAGAAATCAGTGGGTACATTGGCAGCACGCATGGCGTAAAGGCGATACCAATACCGATCAACAACGCCCAGAGCGCGGAAAAGGGCAATTGCGCGGTGTGCTGCTCTTGCTGCGAAACAGACACAGGCTGTGACGCTGCGTTGTTGGCGACCACTTCGCTTAACGGAACGGTTTTGGTTTCTGGCGGATAACAGAAACCGGCATCAGCACAGCCCTGGTAGGTGACAGTTAACGTCGCTCCCGCACTCGCCTGGTTGATGGTTACGGGAAGCGTCAGCCGATCGCGGTAAATCTCGCTTTTGCCGTAAAACTCATCTTCATGCCAGACGCCTTGCGGCAGCTGCACGTCGGCAATTTTCGCGTGTTCCGGCGTAATGCGGATCTGTTTACGGTAGAGGTAGTAACCGTCTTTGATCTGCCAGGTCAGATTAAGGTCATGTTGGTTTTGCTGAAAATCAAAAGTAAAGGCTTGATCCGCGGGGACAAATTGTGAACGTCCCGGCGCGTCGAATAATCCGGCAAAAACGGAAGTGCTGCAAAGTAGCAGGATCAGCGTAAAGATGCGTTGAGCCATGAGAGGTAATCTGTGTCTCCGTGTGTAACAGGTAAAACCAGAAGTTCCGGGGTTTGATATGGATGATGAGACTTCAGGCATTCCAGCAGTGCCTGCTGGTGAGATACGGTAGTTTTTAAAATCATCTGCACTTCGTATTCTTGCTCCAGCTTACCTTCCCAGTAATAGAGAGAGGTAGCGCCGGGGATCAAGGTCGCGCAGGCCGCCAGTTTTTCCGCCAGCACTTTGGCAGCTAAATCCTGGGCTGTCGCTTCATCTGGTGCCGTACATAGCACCACGACAGACGCGGTATTCGAACTTTTTTCATCAAGCATAAACACCTCGCAAGAACAGATGGAACCGCAAGAGAGAGGTCACTATACAACGTACGGGGGAAGGATGTTAGTCGGCGGGAAAGAAAGCGGGGCGTGAACGCCCCGCGATTGATCATTACAGCATGAAGCTACCCAGCACGAAGCCGAAGCAAACGGCCAGGGCAACACCCAGAGTACCCGGGATGAAGAACGGATGGTTGAAGACGAATTTACCGATACGGGTAGTACCCGTGTCATCCATCTGTACCGCAGCAACCAGCGTCGGGTAGGTCGGCAGAATGAACAGACCAGACACCGCAGCGAAAGAAGCAACAGCGGTCAGCGGTGAAACGTTCAGTGCCAGAGCCATCGGCATCAGTGCTTTTGCGGTTGCAGCCTGAGAGTACAGCAGAGCAGAAGCAAAGAAGAAGATGACGGCCAGCAGCCACGGATGACCCTGAATCACTTCACCAGCGGTATCTTTGATCCAGTCGATGTTGTTGGAAACGAAAGTATCGCCCAGCCACGCAACACCCAGGATACAAATACAGGCGCTCATACCTGCTTTGAAGGTGCTGGAGTTGAGGATGTTGTCGGTATCGACTTTACAGATAACGGTGGTCAGAGTTGCAACGCTGAGCATGATGATCAGGATTGCGTTGGTGGTGTTCATCAGCGGTTTTTCAACCAGACCCATGCTTGGGCTGTTGATGATTGCATAGATAACCACGCCAACTACGCCCAGCAGGAACAGCCAGACGGACGTTTTTGCACCGGATTTGATTTCAATCTGCTTTTCACCGCGCAGTTCAACCAGGCCCTCTTCCAGACGCTTGCGATAAATCGGATCGTCAGAGAGTTTGGAGTTGAACAGCATAGTGACCAGAAAGGACATCACCAGAACCGCCAGCAGGGTGGACGGGATGACCACGGAGAGCAGATGGAGGTAGCTGATGCCATGACCTTCCATCACGGAAGACATGTAAACCACTGCCGCTGAGATTGGCGATGCGGTGATCGCAATCTGCGCGGATACCACTGCAGTAGACAGCGGACGGCAAGGTTTAACGCCTTGTTCCTTCGCAACTTCAGCGATAACTGGCAGTGTCGCCAGAGAGATGTTGCCAGTACCAGCAAAGATTGTCAGGAAATAGGTCACGATAGGTGCGAGGATCGTGATGTATTTCGGGTTACGGCGCAGCAGCTTTTCTGTCTGATGAACCAGATAGTCCAGACCGCCAGCAACCTGCATGGCAGAAATAGCGGCGATAACCGCCATGATAATGGAAATGACATCGAACGGGATGTTACCGGGTTTAACGCCAATAGCGGCAAGAACCAGCACCCCCAATCCGCCTGCAAAACCAATACCTATTCCCCCCAATCTGGCGCCCAAGAAGATCGCCAGCAAAACTATGATGAGTTCTACAACTAGCATATTAGCCTTCCTTGTTTTTTAACAAGTTGATATTAGATTGTTGTTTTTAAGTTACTGCTCACAAGAAAAAAGGCACGTCATCTGACGTGCCTTTTTTATTTGTACTACCCTGTACGATTACTGTTCGCTTTCATCAGTATAGCGTTTTGCTTTGTAAGCCGGGTGCATCAGATTCTGTACGGAGAAAATATCGTCAAGTTCCGCTTCAGTCAACAGACCGCGTTCCAGAACGACTTCACGTACACTCTTACCGGTTTCGGCACAGATTTTACCCACGATGTCACCGTTGTGGTGACCGATGAACGGGTTCAGGTAAGTAACGATACCGATAGAGTTGTAAACGTAACCTTCGCACACTTCTTTGTTAGCAGTGATGCCGTTAATGCATTTTTCCAGCAGGTTGTAGCAAGCGTTGGTCAGAATGTGAACGGATTCGAACATGGCCTGGCCAATGACCGGCTCCATAACGTTCAACTGCAGCTGACCTGCTTCTGCTGCCATGGTAACAGTGGTGTCGTTACCGATGACTTTGAAGCATACCTGGTTAACCACTTCCGGAACAACCGGGTTTACTTTAGCTGGCATGATGGAAGAGCCCGCCTGCAGTTCCGGCAGGTTGATCTCGTTCAGGCCGGCACGTGGACCAGAAGAGAGCAAGCGCAGGTCGTTACAGATTTTGGACATCTTCACAGCCAGGCGTTTCAGCGCGCCGTGAACCATAACATAAGCGCCGCAGTCAGAGGTCGCTTCGATCAGGTCTTCAGCCGGTACGCATGGGAAGCCAGTGACTTCAGCCAGTTTTTTCACTGCCAGCGGAGAGTACTCTTTCGGCGTGTTCAGACCAGTACCGATTGCTGTTGCACCAAGGTTAACTTCCAGCAGCAGTTCAGCGGTACGTTGGATGTTTTTCACTTCTTCTTTCAGCAGGATGCTGAAAGCGCGGAATTCCTGACCGAGGGTCATCGGTACTGCGTCCTGCAGCTGGGTACGACCCATTTTCAGGATGTCCTGGAATTCGACAGCTTTACGTTCAAAGCCTTCACGCAGTTGGTTAATCGCATCTACCAGCTTAATCAGGGAAGAGTAAACTGCGATACGGAAACCGGTCGGGTAGGCGTCGTTAGTGGACTGACATTTGTTAACATGGTCGTTCGGGTTCAGGTACTGATATTCACCTTTCTGGTGACCCATCAGTTCCAGACCGATATTGGCCAGCACTTCGTTGGTGTTCATGTTTACGGAAGTACCTGCGCCGCCCTGGTAGACGTCTACCGGGAACTGATCCATGCATTTTCCGTTGTTCAGGACTTCATCACATGCGGCAATGATGGCATTCGCTACACTTTTAGGAATGGTTTGCAGCTCTTTGTTTGCCATAGCTGCGGCTTTTTTAACCATTACCATACCGCGAACAAATTCAGGAATATCACTGATTTTGTTGTTGCTGATATAGAAGTTTTCAATCGCTCTCAGAGTGTGAACACCATAGTAGGCATCAGCTGGAACTTCCCTGGTACCCAACAGATCTTCTTCGATACGAATGTTGTTTGACATGTGAACCTTCTTTTTCAAGCTGCCAATGATTTGCTTTAAACACACAGAATATATGTGGTTTCGAATGTTTTTCGACCGACGATTATCCCCTGCATCGACCGAATACCCGAGATCATATGCTGCTTGAGGATTTCTACCGTAATCTGGATCACTTTAAGTGTCGGTTTTTACCCCTTAATTATTAATTTGTGAAATAGATCACCGCTTTGGGATTACTACCAAAAATAGTTGCGCAAACATCTTGAAATTTTGCTAATGACCACAATATAAGCTGAACGCGATTAGCAACCCATTCAGGTAGCCGGGTTTTACCGGCTGCTATTACAGGAGAAACCTTTGCGCTGGTTACCTTTTATTGCCATTTTCCTTTATGTCTATATTGAGATTTCAATCTTTATTCAGGTTGCCCATGTATTGGGGGTATTGCTGACCCTCGTGCTGGTTATATTCACGTCAGTTATCGGGATGTCACTGGTACGTAACCAGGGCTTTAAGAATTTCGTGCTGATGCAGCAAAAAATGGCGGCGGGTGAAAACCCAGCGGCGGAGATGATTAAAAGTGTTTCGCTGATCATTGCCGGTTTGCTGCTTTTATTACCGGGCTTTTTCACCGACTTCCTCGGTCTTCTGCTTTTATTACCGCCGGTGCAAAAGCATCTGACAGTGAAGTTGATGCCGCATTTGCGCTTTTCTCGTATGCCAGGCGGCGGTTTTAGCGCCGGGACCGGTGGCGGTAATACTTTTGATGGTGAGTACCAGCGAAAGGATGATGAGCGCGACCGCCTTGATCATAAAGACGATCGCCAGGATTAATGTCGAAACGCCGGATTATGTGGTTATGCCATTTTCCGGCGTTTTTCGTTTTGGCAGCAACAGCCATAACCCCGCCAGCATGATCAGCGCATAGAGACTTTTCCAGCCGACCATTGCCAGTAACAGAACGCATAACAGCCCGCCAACCACCGCCAGTAGTCGATAACGTCCTTGCAATAATTTACAGCCTGCCAGCATGCATAACAGATAAATCATAATAAAGATGCCATTGGCATAAATAATAAGAGCGTCCAGATTGATCTCTAAAGCATGAATCACCAAAGTGCTCACCACACAGCAGCCGAGCACCGCATTGAGGGCATTATTCGGGATATGGCGAGAAGAGAGGCGTGCCAGGTAGTGGTCAGGATTATGTTGCGCCTGCGACCAGACCAGGCGGGCGAAGCTCTGTATATAAATGTTGAGACTGGCAAAGCAGGCCAGATAGCCAATCACGCAGGCAATCCATAACGCTCCTACACCGAACAACTGCACTACAATTTTTGGAAGCGATGCTGCCGCCGCCATTTGTTCACCATAGGCGTCGAAGTGTAAGACGACTACCGTACAGCCCCAGTAGACTAATCCTGCCAGCAGCAGACCAATCATCAAAGCACGAGGAAAATCACGCTCTGGATTTTTAAATTCCGAGGCAAGATGGGCAAATGCTTCCAGACCGACAAAACACCAGAACATCACTGATAACGCAGCAAATAACCCGGTAAGTTCGATATTTCCTGGCGCGGGGAAGGGGATACTCGCAGGTTTGATATCGCCCGCCCACCAGATAGCGACAATCAGTGCGACGATAAGTCCGGCAATAACGGTTTGTAGATTAGCACTGGAACTGGCACCGCGAGTACCGATATACCACACCAGCGCCAGCGTACCGAGTTCTGCCAACAACAGTTGCCAGCTATGCCAGCCAAACATTGCCTGGCCGAACCCGGCGGCAATTTGTAGCGCGGCAGGCAAACCCACGGGAATGACCGATAAAAACAACCAGCCGGTGACTCGCTCAAGCCGCGAACCAAACGCCATACCGACGAAGTGCGCGACGCCGCCTGCGCTGGGATAGTGGCGACCCAGAATCGCAAACACAATCGCAATCGGGAACACTAAGATAATCAAAACGGGCCACGCCCACAGGCTGTTATTGCCCGCTACCAGCGCAGCTAACGCAGGAACGGCAAACACGCCAGTGCCTAATAATGACGTCGATAGCAGGCCAATGCCCTGGGCCAGCCCCAGTTCTTGTTTGAGTCCACTCATGGGTTGATATCCGATTGCGCCCAAATTTTGGGCAACTGCGTAGATTTTCGATGGTAGCACAATCAGATTCGCTTATGACGGCGATGAAGAAATTGCGATGAAATGTGAGGTGAATCAGGGTTTTCACCCGATTTTGTGCTGATCAGAATTTTTTTTCTTTTTCCCCCTTGAAGGGGCGAATCCTCATCCCCATTTCTCTGGTCACCAGCCGGGAAACCACGTAAGCTCCGGCGTCACCCATAACAGATACGGACTTTCTCAAAGGAGAGTTATCAATGAATATTCGTCCATTGCATGATCGCGTGATCGTCAAGCGTAAAGAAGTTGAAACTAAATCTGCTGGCGGCATCGTTCTGACCGGCTCTGCAGCGGCTAAATCCACCCGCGGCGAAGTGCTGGCTGTCGGCAATGGCCGTATCCTTGAAAATGGCGAAGTGAAGCCGCTGGATGTGAAAGTTGGCGACATCGTTATTTTCAACGATGGCTACGGTGTGAAATCTGAGAAGATCGACAATGAAGAAGTGTTGATCATGTCCGAAAGCGACATTCTGGCAATTGTTGAAGCGTAATCCTCGCACGACACTGAACATACGAATTTAAGGAATAAAGATAATGGCAGCTAAAGACGTAAAATTCGGTAACGACGCTCGTGTGAAAATGCTGCGCGGCGTAAACGTACTGGCAGATGCAGTGAAAGTTACCCTCGGTCCGAAAGGCCGTAACGTAGTTCTGGATAAATCTTTCGGTGCACCGACCATCACCAAAGATGGTGTTTCCGTTGCTCGTGAAATCGAACTGGAAGACAAGTTCGAAAATATGGGTGCGCAGATGGTGAAAGAAGTTGCCTCTAAAGCGAACGACGCTGCAGGCGACGGTACCACCACTGCAACTGTACTGGCTCAGGCTATCATCACTGAGGGTCTGAAAGCTGTTGCTGCGGGCATGAACCCGATGGACCTGAAACGTGGTATCGACAAAGCCGTTACCGCTGCAGTTGAAGAACTGAAAGCGCTGTCCGTACCGTGCTCTGACTCTAAAGCGATTGCTCAGGTTGGTACCATCTCCGCTAACTCCGACGAAACCGTAGGTAAACTGATCGCTGAAGCGATGGACAAAGTCGGTAAAGAAGGCGTTATCACCGTTGAAGACGGTACCGGTCTGCAGGACGAACTGGACGTGGTTGAAGGTATGCAGTTCGACCGTGGCTACCTGTCTCCTTACTTCATCAACAAGCCGGAAACTGGCGCAGTAGAACTGGAAAGCCCGTTCATCCTGCTGGCTGACAAGAAAATCTCCAACATCCGCGAAATGCTGCCGGTTCTGGAAGCCGTTGCCAAAGCAGGTAAACCGCTGCTGATCATCGCTGAAGATGTTGAAGGCGAAGCGCTGGCAACTCTGGTTGTTAACACCATGCGTGGCATCGTGAAAGTTGCTGCGGTTAAAGCTCCGGGCTTCGGCGATCGTCGTAAAGCTATGCTGCAGGATATCGCAACCCTGACTGGCGGTACCGTAATCTCTGAAGAGATCGGTATGGAGCTGGAAAAAGCAACCCTGGAAGACCTGGGTCAGGCTAAACGTGTTGTGATCAACAAAGACACCACCACTATCATCGATGGCGTGGGTGAAGAAGCTGCAATCCAGGGCCGTGTTGCTCAGATCCGTCAGCAGATTGAAGAAGCAACTTCTGACTACGACCGTGAAAAACTGCAGGAACGCGTAGCGAAACTGGCAGGCGGCGTTGCAGTTATCAAAGTAGGTGCTGCTACCGAAGTTGAAATGAAAGAGAAAAAAGCACGCGTTGAAGACGCCCTGCACGCGACCCGTGCTGCGGTAGAAGAAGGCGTGGTTGCTGGTGGTGGTGTTGCGCTGATCCGCGTAGCGTCTAAACTGGCTGACCTGCGTGGTCAGAACGAAGACCAGAACGTGGGTATCAAAGTTGCACTGCGTGCAATGGAAGCTCCGCTGCGTCAGATCGTCCTGAACTGCGGCGAAGAACCGTCTGTTGTTGCTAACACCGTTAAAGGCGGCGACGGCAACTACGGTTACAACGCAGCAACCGAAGAATACGGCAACATGATCGACATGGGTATCCTGGACCCAACCAAAGTAACCCGTTCTGCTCTGCAGTACGCGGCTTCTGTGGCTGGCCTGATGATCACCACCGAGTGCATGGTTACCGACCTGCCGAAAAATGATGCAGCTGACTTAGGCGCTGCTGGCGGTATGGGCGGCATGGGTGGCATGGGCGGCATGATGTAATTGCCCTGCACCTCGCAGAAATAAACAAACCCCCGGGCAGAAATGTCTGGGGGTTTTTCTTTTGGTCATCTTTCTAGTATAAGATTCAGACACGGACGACGCGAGTGGCGTCCAGCTCATTGATTATGGGGAATAACATGCACGTAAAATACTTAGCAGGGATTGTCGGTGCCGCGCTACTGATGGCGGGTTGTAGCTCCAGCAACGAATTGAGTGCTGCCGGTCAGAGTGTACGCATTGTGGACGAGCAGCCAGGCGCAGAGTGCCAGCTGATTGGTACTGCGACAGGTAAGCAAAGCAACTGGCTTTCCGGGCAACACGGAGAAGAGGGCGGTTCTATGCGCGGCGCAGCAAACGATCTGCGCAACCAGGCGGCTGCAATGGGCGGTAACGTGATTTATGGCATCAGCAGCCCGTCGCAGGGAATGTTGTCCAGTTTTGTCCCGACGGATAGCCAGATTATCGGTCAGGTTTATAAGTGCCCGAACTGATGTGATCCAGAGGCTGGGTGACAAACGTATTATTGCCTGATGCGCTTCGCTTATCAGGCCTTGTATTATCCCTCCAGTGCAGAGAAAATCGGCCAGTTTTCTCTGCCTGCAGTCCGCATGCCGTATCGGGCCTTGGGTTCTAACCTGTTGCGTAGATTTATGCAGCGGACTGCCTTTCTCCCAAAGTGATAAACCGGACAGTATCATGGACCGGTTTTCCCGGTAATCCGTATTTGCAAGGTTGGTTTCACTATGGAACATGAACTTCATTATATCGGTATCGACACCGCTAAAGAGAAACTGGATGTCGATGTGTTGCGTCCTGATGGTCGTCATCGCACCAAAAAATTCGCTAACACCACTAAAGGGCACGATGAGCTGGTGAGCTGGCTGAAAGGTCACAAGATTGACCATGCGCATATCTGCATCGAAGCGACCGGCACCTATATGGAACC
>SAMEA3387444__coassemble_1885_pt1 | contig 12721 bp, 10 predicted proteins | sample SAMEA3387444__metabat2_high_PE_013 | metagenome-assembled genome bin SAMEA3387444 (sample SAMEA3387444) | Felis catus | biome: Faeces | place: United Kingdom | collected 2012
CAGACGGTAACTTTGCATGCGCAGCGATCCCGCTTTGTTGATCGCATGGGCGCTGCCCTGAACGCCTTGCACCAGCCAGCCAGAAACCGCCATCCCTGCCAGTCCAATAGCAGTAGAAAGCAACACAATAAGCGCAACCTGATTAACCAGGGTGAGCGGAGAGAGACAACGTTTAAGCATGTAAACCTCTTCCTTCAGGCTTTAAATGAGCAATAACCTTAATGAATGTGACGATGCATTCTGGAATGGCAGTATTCTCGGCTATTGGCTGAAGTATACCCATACCCGGAAAGAGTTACTCCTTATTTGCCGTGTGGTTAGTCGCTTTACATCGGTAAGGGTAGGGATTTTACAGCACCGTGAAAAATCTCATAATTTTTATGAAATCACTGTACTCACTATGGGTAATGATAAATATCAATGATAGATAAAGTTATCTTATCGTTTGATTTACATCAAATTGCCTTTAGCTACAGACACTAAGGTGGCAGACATCGAAACGAGTATCAGAGGTGTCTATGAGTCACTCATCCGCCCCCGAAAGGGCTACTGGAGCTGTCATTACAGATTGGCGACCGGAAGATCCTGCGTTCTGGCAACAACGCGGTCAACGTATTGCCAGCCGTAACCTGTGGATTTCCGTTCCCTGTCTGCTGCTGGCGTTTTGCGTATGGATGTTGTTCAGCGCTGTTGCGGTGAACTTACCGAAAGTCGGTTTTAATTTTACGACCGATCAGCTATTTATGTTGACTGCGCTGCCTTCGGTTTCTGGCGCGTTATTACGTGTTCCATACTCCTTTATGGTTCCTATCTTCGGTGGTCGTCGCTGGACGGCGTTCAGCACCGGTATTCTGATTATTCCTTGCGTCTGGCTGGGTTTTGCCGTGCAGGATACCTCCACGCCTTATAGCGTCTTCATCATCATCTCTCTGCTATGCGGCTTTGCTGGCGCGAACTTCGCATCCAGTATGGCAAACATCAGCTTCTTCTTTCCGAAACAGAAGCAGGGTGGCGCGCTGGGTCTGAATGGTGGTCTGGGAAACATGGGCGTCAGCGTCATGCAGTTGGTTGCTCCGCTGGTGGTATCACTGTCGATTTTCGCAGTATTTGGTAGCCAGGGCGTCAAACAGCCGGATGGGACTGAGCTGTATCTGGCGAATGCGTCCTGGATATGGGTGCCGTTCCTTGCCATCTTCACCATTGCAGCGTGGTTTGGCATGAACGATCTTGCTACCTCGAAAGCCTCCATCAAGGAGCAGTTGCCGGTACTCAAACGGGGTCATCTGTGGATTATGAGCCTGCTGTATCTGGCAACCTTCGGCTCCTTTATCGGCTTCTCCGCGGGCTTTGCAATGCTGTCAAAAACGCAGTTCCCGGATGTTCAGATTCTGCAATACGCTTTCTTCGGGCCGTTTATTGGTGCGCTGGCGCGTTCTGCAGGTGGTGCATTATCTGACCGTCTGGGCGGAACTCGTGTCACGCTGGTGAACTTTATTCTGATGGCGATTTTCAGCGGCCTGCTGTTCCTGACCTTACCTACTGACGGGCAGGGCGGAAGCTTCATGGCGTTCTTCGCGGTCTTCCTGGCACTGTTCCTGACAGCTGGGCTGGGTAGTGGTTCCACTTTCCAGATGATTTCAGTGATCTTCCGTAAACTGACAATGGATCGCGTGAAAGCAGAAGGGGGTTCTGACGAACGTGCGATGCGTGAAGCGGCAACCGACACGGCGGCGGCGTTGGGTTTCATCTCTGCGATTGGCGCGATTGGTGGCTTCTTTATCCCGAAAGCGTTCGGTAGCTCGCTGGCATTAACGGGTTCGCCAGTTGGCGCAATGAAAGTATTTTTGATTTTCTATATCGCCTGCGTAGTGATTACCTGGGCGGTATATGGTCGGCATTCTAAAAAATAAACCGTTACTCGTCATACTTCGGGTTACATGTGCTGCGGCTGCGTTCATTCACCCCAGTCACTTACTTTAGTAAGCTCCTGGGATTCATTCACTTGCCGCCTTCCTGTAAACCGAATTATATAGAGTAAAATATTTGATTATCCTTTGCGCGGCATGATGTCGCGCTTTTTTTATGCGTCATTTAGTTACAACATACTAATGTTATATGGCTTATTTCGCCGGATTTCATTAAGAGCCATTAATATGTTACCCATGGGGAATACTCCTTAATACCCATCTGCATAAAAATCTTCATGCTTTAAATAACTACAGGTATAAAACGTCTTAATTTACAGCATGTTATGCTTTAACTGTTAATTATCCTAAAGGGGTATCTTAGGAATTTACTTTATTTTTCATCCCCATCACTCTTGATCGTTATCAATTCCCACGCTGTTTCAGAGCGTTACCTTGCCCTTAAACATTAGCAATGTCGATTTATCAGAGGGCCGACAGGCTCCCACAGGAGAAAACCGATGAGTAAATTCCTGGACCGGTTTCGCTACTTCAAACAGAAGGGTGAAACCTTTGCCGATGGGCATGGCCAGCTTCTCAATACCAACCGTGACTGGGAGGATGGATATCGCCAGCGTTGGCAGCATGACAAAATCGTCCGCTCTACCCACGGGGTAAACTGCACCGGCTCCTGCAGCTGGAAAATCTACGTCAAAAACGGTCTGGTCACCTGGGAAACCCAGCAGACTGACTATCCGCGTACCCGTCCGGATCTGCCAAACCATGAACCTCGCGGCTGCCCGCGCGGTGCCAGCTACTCCTGGTATCTTTACAGCGCCAACCGCCTGAAATACCCGATGATGCGCAAACGCCTGATGAAAATGTGGCGTGAAGCGAAGGCGCTGCATAGCGATCCGGTTGAGGCATGGGCTTCTATCATTGAAGACGCCGATAAAGCGAAAAGCTTTAAGCAGGCGCGTGGACGCGGTGGTTTTGTTCGTTCTTCCTGGCAGGAAGTGAACGAACTGATCGCCGCATCTAACGTTTACACCATCAAAAACTACGGCCCGGACCGTGTCGCTGGCTTCTCGCCAATTCCGGCAATGTCGATGGTTTCTTACGCATCGGGTGCACGCTATCTCTCGCTGATTGGCGGTACTTGCTTAAGCTTCTACGACTGGTACTGCGACTTGCCTCCTGCGTCTCCGCAAACCTGGGGCGAGCAAACTGACGTACCGGAATCTGCTGACTGGTACAACTCCAGCTACATCATCGCCTGGGGGTCAAACGTGCCGCAGACGCGTACCCCGGATGCTCACTTCTTTACTGAAGTGCGTTACAAAGGGACCAAAACTGTTGCCGTCACACCAGACTACGCTGAAATCGCCAAACTGTGCGATCTGTGGCTGGCACCGAAACAGGGCACCGATGCGGCAATGGCGCTGGCGATGGGCCACGTAATGCTGCGTGAATTCCACCTCGACAACCCAAGCCAGTATTTCACCGACTATGTGCGTCGCTACACCGACATGCCGATGCTGGTGATGCTGGAAGAACGCGACGGTTACTACGCTGCAGGTCGTATGCTGCGCGCTGCTGATCTGGTTGATGCGCTGGGCCAGGAAAACAATCCGGAATGGAAAACTGTCGCCTTTAATACCAATGGCGAAATGGTTGCGCCGAACGGTTCTATTGGCTTCCGCTGGGGCGAGAAGGGCAAATGGAATCTTGAGCAGCGCGACGGCAAAACTGGCGAAGAAACCGAGCTGCAACTGAGCCTGCTGGGTAGCCAGGATGAGATCGCTGAGGTAGGCTTCCCGTACTTTGGTGGCGACGGCACGGAACACTTCAACAAAGTGGAACTGGAAAACGTGCTGCTGCACAAACTGCCGGTGAAACGCCTGCAACTGGCTGATGGCAGCACCGCCCTGGTGACCACCGTTTATGATCTGACGCTGGCAAACTACGGTCTGGAACGTGGCCTGAACGACGTTAACTGTGCAACCAGCTATGACGATGTGAAAGCTTATACCCCGGCCTGGGCCGAGCAGATTACCGGCGTTTCTCGCAGCCAGATTATTCGCATCGCCCGTGAATTTGCCGATAACGCTGATAAAACGCACGGTCGTTCGATGATTATCGTCGGTGCGGGGCTGAACCACTGGTATCACCTCGATATGAACTATCGTGGTCTGATCAACATGCTGATTTTCTGCGGCTGTGTCGGTCAGAGCGGGGGCGGCTGGGCGCACTATGTAGGTCAGGAAAAACTGCGTCCGCAAACCGGCTGGCAGCCGCTGGCGTTTGCCCTTGACTGGCAGCGTCCGGCGCGTCACATGAACAGCACTTCTTATTTCTATAACCACTCCAGCCAGTGGCGTTATGAAACCGTCACGGCGGAAGAGTTGCTGTCACCGATGGCGGACAAATCCCGCTATACCGGACACTTGATCGACTTTAACGTCCGTGCGGAACGCATGGGCTGGCTGCCGTCTGCACCGCAGTTAGGCACTAACCCGCTGACTATCGCTGGCGAAGCGGAAAAAGCCGGGATGAATCCGGTGGACTATACGGTGAAATCCCTGAAAGAGGGTTCCATCCGTTTTGCGGCAGAACAACCAGAAAACGGTAAAAACCACCCGCGCAACCTGTTCATCTGGCGTTCTAACCTGCTCGGTTCTTCCGGTAAAGGTCATGAGTTTATGCTCAAGTACCTGCTGGGGACGGAGCACGGTATCCAGGGTAAAGATCTGGGGCAACAGGGCGGCGTGAAGCCGGAAGAAGTGGACTGGCAGGACAATGGTCTGGAAGGCAAGCTGGATCTGGTGGTTACGCTGGACTTCCGTCTGTCGAGCACCTGTCTCTATTCCGACATCATTTTGCCGACGGCGACCTGGTACGAAAAAGACGACATGAATACTTCGGATATGCATCCGTTTATTCACCCGCTGTCTGCGGCGGTCGATCCGGCCTGGGAAGCGAAAAGCGACTGGGAAATCTACAAAGCCATCGCGAAGAAATTCTCCGAAGTGTGCGTCGGCCATCTGGGTAAAGAAACCGACATCGTCACGCTGCCTATCCAGCACGACTCTGCCGCTGAACTGGCGCAGCCGCTGGATGTGAAAGACTGGAAAAAAGGCGAGTGCGACCTGATCCCAGGTAAAACCGCGCCACACATTATGGTCGTAGAGCGCGATTATCCGGCGACTTACGAACGCTTTACCTCTATCGGCCCGCTGATGGAGAAAATCGGTAATGGCGGTAAAGGGATTGCCTGGAACACCCAGAGCGAGATGGATCTGCTGCGTAAGCTCAACTACACCAAAGCGGAAGGTCCGGCGAAAGGCCAGCCGATGCTGAACACCGCAATTGATGCGGCAGAGATGATCCTGACACTGGCACCGGAAACCAACGGTCAGGTAGCCGTGAAAGCCTGGGCTGCCCTGAGCGAGTTTACCGGTCGTGACCATACGCATCTGGCGCTGAATAAAGAAGACGAGAAGATTCGCTTCCGCGATATTCAGGCACAGCCGCGCAAAATTATCTCCAGCCCGACCTGGTCTGGTCTGGAAGATGAACACGTTTCTTACAACGCCGGTTACACCAACGTTCACGAGCTGATCCCATGGCGTACGCTCTCTGGCCGTCAGCAACTGTATCAGGATCACCAGTGGATGCGTGATTTCGGTGAAAGCCTGCTGGTTTATCGTCCGCCGATCGACACCCGTTCGGTGAAAGAAGTGATAGGCCAGAAATCCAACGGCAACCCGGAAAAAGCGCTCAACTTCCTGACGCCGCACCAGAAGTGGGGTATCCACTCCACCTACAGCGACAACCTGCTGATGCTGACTTTAGGTCGCGGTGGTCCGGTGGTCTGGTTGAGTGAAGCCGATGCCAAAGAGCTGGGTATCGCCGATAACGACTGGATTGAAGTCTTCAACAGCAACGGTGCTCTGACTGCCCGTGCGGTTGTCAGCCAGCGTGTTCCGGCAGGGATGACCATGATGTACCACGCGCAGGAACGTATCGTTAACCTGCCTGGTTCGGAAATTACCCAACAGCGTGGTGGTATCCATAACTCGGTCACCCGTATCACGCCGAAACCGACGCATATGATCGGCGGCTATGCCCATCTGGCATACGGCTTTAACTACTACGGCACCGTAGGTTCTAACCGCGATGAGTTTGTTGTAGTGCGTAAGATGAAGAACATTGACTGGTTAGATGGCGAAGGCAATGACCAGGTACAGGAGAGCGTAAAATGAAAATTCGTTCACAAGTCGGCATGGTGCTGAATCTCGATAAGTGCATCGGCTGCCACACCTGTTCAGTTACCTGTAAAAACGTCTGGACCAGCCGTGAAGGCGTGGAATACGCGTGGTTCAACAACGTGGAAACCAAGCCGGGTCAGGGCTTCCCGACTGACTGGGAAAACCAGGAAAAATACAAAGGCGGCTGGATCCGTAAAATCAACGGCAAACTGCAGCCGCGCATGGGTAACCGTGCCATGTTGCTGGGTAAAATCTTCGCTAACCCGCATCTGCCGGGGATCGACGATTATTACGAGCCGTTCGATTTTGACTATCAGAACCTGCATACCGCGCCGGAAGGCAGCAAATCGCAGCCGATTGCCCGTCCGCGTTCGCTGATTACCGGGGAACGGATGGCGAAAATCGAAAAAGGGCCGAACTGGGAAGATGACCTGGGCGGTGAGTTTGACAAACTGGCGAAAGACAAGAACTTCGACAACATCCAGAAGGCGATGTATAGCCAGTTCGAAAACACCTTCATGATGTATTTGCCGCGCCTGTGCGAACACTGCCTGAACCCGGCATGTGTGGCGACCTGCCCGAGCGGTGCGATTTACAAGCGTGAAGAAGATGGCATCGTCCTGATCGACCAGGATAAATGCCGTGGCTGGCGTATGTGCATCACCGGATGCCCGTACAAAAAAATCTACTTCAACTGGAAGAGCGGTAAGTCTGAGAAGTGCATCTTCTGCTATCCGCGTATTGAAGCGGGTCAGCCGACCGTGTGCTCAGAAACCTGTGTCGGTCGTATCCGTTATCTTGGCGTGCTGCTGTACGATGCCGACGCGATTGAACGTGCAGCCAGCACCGAGAACGAGAAAGATCTTTACCAGCGTCAGCTGGAGGTGTTCCTCGATCCGAACGATCCGAAAGTCATCGAGCAGGCGATTAAAGACGGTATTCCGCTGAGCGTTATTGAAGCCGCACAGCAGTCGCCGGTTTATAAAATGGCAATGGAATGGAAACTGGCGCTGCCGCTGCATCCAGAATATCGCACACTGCCGATGGTCTGGTACGTGCCGCCTCTGTCTCCGATTCAGTCTGCAGCAGACGCGGGTGAGCTGGGTAGCAACGGCATTCTGCCAGACGTCGAAAGCTTGCGTATTCCGGTACAGTATCTGGCGAATCTGCTGACCGCCGGTGATACCAAACCGGTACTGCGCGCACTGAAACGTATGCTGGCGATGCGTCATTACAAACGTGCTGAAACCGTTGACGGTAAAGTTGATACCCGTGCGCTGGAAGAGGTCGGTCTGACCGAAACCCAGGCACAGGAGATGTACCGTTATCTGGCGATTGCTAACTACGAAGATCGCTTTGTGGTGCCGAGTAGTCATCGTGAACTGGCACGGGAAGCCTTCCCGGAGAAAAATGGCTGCGGCTTTACCTTTGGTGATGGCTGCCACGGTTCAGATACCAAATTCAATCTGTTCAACAGCCGTCGTATCGATGCCATCGATGTGACCAGCAAAACGGAGCCGCATCCATGATCGAACTCGTGATTGTATCGCGTCTCCTTGAATATCCGGATGCTGCCTTATGGCAGCATCAACAAGAGATGTTTGAGGCGATTGCTGCGTCGAAAAATCTGTCGAAAGAAGATGCCCATGCGCTGGGCATTTTCCTGCGCGATTTAACGGCGATGGATCCGCTCGATGCCCAGGCCCAGTACAGCGAACTGTTCGACCGTGGCCGCGCCACGTCACTGTTGCTATTTGAACATGTTCACGGTGAATCCCGTGACCGCGGCCAGGCGATGGTGGACCTGCTGGCGCAGTACGAGCAGCACGGCTTGCAGTTAAACAGCCGCGAATTGCCGGACCATCTGCCGCTGTATCTGGAGTACCTGTCGCAGCTGCCGCAAAGCGAAGCCGTGGAAGGTTTGAAAGATATCGCGCCGATTCTGGCATTGCTGAGCGCGCGTCTGCAACAGCGTGAAAGCCGTTATGCCGTGCTGTTTGATCTGCTGCTGAAACTGGCGAATACCGCTATCGACAGCGACAAAGTGGCGGAAAAAATTGCCGACGAAGCGCGCGATGATACGCCGCAGGCGCTGGATGCTGTCTGGGAAGAAGAGCAGGTTAAATTCTTTGCTGAAAAAGGCTGCGGTGATTCAGCAATCACTGCTCATCAGCGTCGCTTTGCCGGTGCCGTCGCGCCGCAATATCTGAATATCACCACCGGAGGACAGCACTAATGCAATTCCTGAATATGTTCTTCTTTGATATCTACCCGTACATAGCCGGGGCGGTCTTCCTGATTGGTAGCTGGCTGCGTTATGACTACGGGCAGTACACCTGGCGCGCGGCGTCCAGCCAGATGCTGGATCGCAAAGGGATGAACCTGGCGTCGAACCTGTTCCATATCGGTATTCTGGGGATTTTTGTTGGTCACTTCTTCGGTATGCTGACGCCGCACTGGATGTATGAAGCCTGGCTGCCGATTGAAGTGAAACAGAAAATGGCGATGTTTGCTGGTGGTGCCAGCGGCGTGCTGTGTCTGATTGGCGGCGTGCTGTTGCTGAAGCGTCGTCTGTTCAGCCCACGCGTGCGTGCAACCACTACCGGAGCGGATATCCTGATCCTGTCGCTGCTCGTTATCCAGTGCGCGCTGGGCCTGTTGACCATTCCGTTCTCCGCTCAGCATATGGACGGTAGCGAGATGATGAAACTGGTTGGCTGGGCGCAGTCGGTGGTGACCTTCCACGGTGGCGCTTCTCAACACCTCGATGGTGTGGCGTTTATCTTCCGTCTGCACCTGGTGCTGGGGATGACGTTATTCCTGCTGTTCCCGTTCTCGCGTCTGGTACACATCTGGAGCGTACCGGTGGAGTATCTGACACGTAAGTACCAGCTGGTGCGCGCTCGTCACTAAGCGAATTTTAGTTCACATAGACCCTGCTTCGGCGGGGTTTTTTTATGGGCACGGTGCGGGGTGAGTTGTCGGATGCGCTTCGCTTATCCGACCTACAGGGGAGGATATTGTAGGCCCGGTAAACGTGGTGCCATCGGGCAAAATTAGCTCGGAGTAACAGGTTTTGATTATTTAAGGAAGCGATGGTGGTGGGGGAAGGATTACTCAGCGCTGCGCGCTTCGCCCTTCGGGTCGTTGCCTGCGGCAACGCTCTCTCGCTGGCGCTCAAGTCGAACCTTGGTCGAAGCTTCTCATCCTTCCCCGCTTGGGCAGAATATTTAATTGCGGATTCGTTTGAGAGTTCAGGGACTTTTGAAAGTGATGGTGGTGGGGGAAGGATTCGAACCTTCGAAGTCGATGACGGCAGATTTACAGTCTGCTCCCTTTGGCCGCTCGGGAACCCCACCAGGGGTAATTCATATTGTGAGGTAATGCTTGAGATGGTGGTGGGGGAAGGATTCGAACCTTCGAAGTCGATGACGGCAGATTTACAGTCTGCTCCCTTTGGCCGCTCGGGAACCCCACCACGGGGTAATGCTTTTTACTGGCCTGCTCCCTTATCGGGAAGCGGGGCGCATCATATCAAATGACGCGCCGCTGTAAAGTGTTACGTTGAGAAAAATGAACTGGTTGCGTAATTTTCATCCGTAACGGATTAAAGGTAACCAGTTATTTTTGCTGGCGATTAAAGAATAATCGTCCGATTACCGTAAACAAAGACGCGCTGTGCCAGTACTTTGTATAGCGCACGACTTAAGACGTTTTTCTCGACGTCACGACCTGCGCGCATCATATCTTCAGCTGTGTAGGTATGATCGACATGAATAACGTCCTGCATGATGATTGGGCCTTCGTCCAGATTGTCATTCACATAGTGAGCGGTTGCGCCAATAATCTTCACACCACGTTCATAGGCCTGGTGATAAGGACGTGCGCCGATAAACGCTGGCAGGAATGAATGGTGAATATTGATGATTTTATTCGGGAAGCGTGCCACAAATTCCGGCGTTAATACCCGCATATACTTCGCCAGCACCACATAGTCAGGTTGATAAGCATCAATGGCGTCCGCCATCTTTTGATCGTGCTCGTTGCGGCTTAACCCTTCATGGCTTACCAGCTCAAACGGAATATCAAAACGCTCAACCAGAGAACGTAAAGTATCGTGGTTACCAATAACTGCCGCGATTTCGACATCCAGGCCGCCGTAATTGGCTTTCATCAACAAATCGCCAAGGCAATGCGCTTCTTTAGTGACCAGAATCACTATCCGGCGACGACCGGCAGGATTCAGCTCACGCACGGAGCCTTCTGGCAATGCGCTATCGAGATCCGCCAGCAGGGTGGAATCATTAAAAATCCCTTCCAGTTCCGTGCGCATAAAAAAGCGCCCGGTACGGTGATCAACAAATTCATTGTTCTGTACGATATTTAACTCGTGCTTGTAGCAAATATTGGTAATGCGTGCGATCAGACCTTTTTGGTCCGGACAAATAGTACGCAGAACTTTACGTTGGAGTGAATGCATTGCTGGAAAAACCTTGTTGAGAGTGTTTGCTAAACCGTACCGTCAACCATTATTGGCCGCAGCACTTTTTAAATTTTTTACCTGAACCACAAGGGCAGGGATCGTTGCGACCAAACTGCGGACGTGTACCGTCAATATAGTACCATTGACCGTTTTCTTTCAAAAATCGCGAACGTTCAATTATTGCACCTGTTTTACCACCTTCGGTAAATCGAGCAACAAAACTGACAAATCCGATATTGTCGGCGTCCTGCCAACAATGTTCAAATACGGTCAATCCCAACCATTCAGTATGCGCAAATCCGGCCATCAATTCGGCACGTAACGCCGCTGCTCCACAAGAGGGATGCCAGGTCTTTATTAAATAATCTGCGTCTTGCATCACAAAAGCGCAGTAACGCGAACGCATGAGATGTTCTGGATCAGGTGCAACCTTTTCACCAGACACATAAGGGTGGCAACATAGGCTATACTCGACAGCACTACCACAGGGACAAAGCTGAGACACAAATAATCTCCCTGGAAACAATAACGGCGTATTAACCGCCTGAGTAGCACTATGTTAACCGAGCAGTAGCGATGTGGCTACGATTGCATTCCAGGGGAATCTTGCGGGAATAATGAGAAAGATAAAAATAGGGCTGGCGCTGGGATCTGGCGCGGCGAGAGGTTGGTCGCATATTGGCGTTATTAATGCGCTAAAAAAAGTGGGTATTGAAATTGATATCGTTGCAGGATGTTCAATTGGTTCGCTGGTGGGCGCGGCCTATGCATGCGATCGATTATCTGCGCTGGAAGATTGGGTGACCTCTTTCAGTTATTGGGATGTTTTACGCCTGATGGATCTCTCCTGGCAGCGCGGTGGGTTACTGCGCGGCGAGCGTGTCTTCAATCAATACCGCGAGATAATGCCGGAAACAGAGATCGAAAATTGTTCCCGTCGCTTCGCGGCTGTTGCCACCAATTTAAGTACTGGGCGTGAATTATGGTTTACTGAAGGCGATCTCCATCTTGCTATTCGCGCGTCATGCAGTATTCCAGGACTCATGGCACCAGTCGCGCATAACGGCTACTGGCTGGTTGATGGGGCAGTCGTTAACCCAATTCCTATTTCGCTCACGCGTGCATTGGGGGCTGATATTGTGATAGCGGTCGACCTGCAGCACGATGCTCATTTGATGCAACAAGATTTGCTCTCCTTTAATGTCAGTGAAGAAAATAGCGAGAATGGTGATTCTCTGCCGTGGCATGCGCGTCTGAAAGAAAGGTTAGGCAGCATAACGACACGTCGGGCGGTGACAGCGCCAACGGCAACAGAGATTATGACCACTTCTATCCAGGTGCTGGAGAACCGCCTTAAAAGGAACCGCATGGCAGGTGATCCGCCCGATATTCTGATTCAACCTGTTTGCCCGCAAATATCTACGCTTGATTTCCATCGCGCGCACGCTGCCATTGCGGCCGGACAGCTGGCAGTGGAAAGGAAAATGGACGAACTTTTGCCGTTGGTACGCACCAACATTTGACCAGAATTTTTATCTACACTTAAGTTAATTCTGACAGGCGCAGGTGGCAATAGCATGCCACTATTGAGTAAAGCCAGTCAGGGGAGAGAACATGACGCAGCCATTGGTCGGAAAACAGATTCTCATTGTTGAAGATGAGCAGGTATTTCGCTCGCTTCTGGATTCATGGTTTTCCTCATTGGGAGCGACAACGGTACTGGCGGCTGATGGGGTGGATGCCCTTGAGTTGCTGGGAGGTTTCACTCCAGACCTGATGATATGTGATATCGCGATGCCACGAATGAACGGGCTTAAACTGCTGGAGCATATACGTAACAGAGGCGACCAGACCCCAGTTCTGGTGATATCTGCCACTGAAAATATGGCAGATATTGCCAAAGCGTTACGTCTGGGCGTTGAAGATGTTTTGCTGAAACCAGTTAAAGATCTGAATCGCTTGCGCGAGATGGTTTTTGCCTGTCTCTATCCCAGCATGTTTAATTCGCGCGTTGAGGAAGAGGAAAGGCTTTTTCGCGACTGGGATGCAATGGTTGATAACCC
>SAMEA3387444__coassemble_2146_pt1 | contig 11174 bp, 10 predicted proteins | sample SAMEA3387444__metabat2_high_PE_013 | metagenome-assembled genome bin SAMEA3387444 (sample SAMEA3387444) | Felis catus | biome: Faeces | place: United Kingdom | collected 2012
ATCAGGTGAAACTGACCGATAAGCCGGGTTCTGTCGTGGACAGTCATTCATCTAGGCCAGCAATCGCTCACTGGCTCAAGCAGCCTACCCGGGTTCAGTACGGGCCGTACCTTATGAACCCCTATTTGGCCTTGCTCCGGGTGGAGTTTACCGTGCCACGGACTGTTACCAGCCGCGCGGTGCGCTCTTACCGCACCCTTTCACCCTTACCTGATCCCGCTTGCGCGGGCCATCGGCGGTTTGCTCTCTGTTGCACTGGTCGTGGGTTTCCCCCCCAGGCGTTACCTGGCACCCTGCCCTATGGAGCCCGGACTTTCCTCCCCTCCGCCCGTCTCCCCCGAAGAGGACGACGACGAAGCGGCGACTGTCTGGTCAGCTTCGGCGCGCAGTATAGAGGGTTTGCGCACCCTTGTCACCCCGCGTTGCGCATTCCAATCGCCAGTGTCGCGGCGATATTACGTGAAGCACGGCAGATATTGTCATAAGCCCCGCGGAATGCTTCGTCCAACGTACCTATGCTGGTCAATACGCTGAAGACCGCATCGATGCCATGCTGATGTACAACGCCAACATCATCGGTCAGGCTACCCGCAATGCCAATCACCGGTTTATGGTACTTCTTCGCCACGTTTGCAACGCCAATCGGTACCTTGCCGTGAATACTCTGGCTGTCAATACGCCCTTCACCGGTGATCACCAGCGTACAATCGTGAATATGTTCCTCCAGATTCAGCGCCGTAGTGACGATTTCAATACCACTTTTCAGTTCCGCACCAAGAAACGCCATCAGCGCCGCGCCCATACCGCCCGCAGCTCCTGCGCCGGGGACATCTTTCACATCAACATGCAGCGCTTTTTTAATGACATCGGCATAGTGAGAGAGGTTATTGTCCAGCTCAACAATCATCGCTTCACTGGCTCCCTTTTGTGGGCCAAAGATGCGCGATGCGCCGTTATCGCCCACCAGCGGATTGGTGACATCACAAGCGACGCGAATGACGCAATCTTTTAAGCGCGGATCGAGGCCGGAAATATCAATATCATTCAGAGTATTAAGACTACCGCCGCCAAAACCAATTTCATTGCCGTTGGCGTCGCATAATTTCGCCCCCAGCGCCTGTACCATGCCTGCGCCGCCATCATTTGTAGCGCTACCGCCAATGCCGATAATAATGTTTGTCGCGCCGCTCTCCAGCGCCTGCAGGATTAACTCGCCTGTGCCGCGTGAAGTGGTCACGAGTGGATCGCGTTTTTCCGCAGGTACCAGCTCCAGCCCACTGGCCGCCGCCATTTCAATAAACGCGGTTTTGCCATCGCCGGAGATCCCCCAACTGGCATTCACTTTCTCGCCCAGCGGCCCTGTAACCCAGGCGTGACGTTCAGAACCCTGGGTGGCTGCAATCATCGCTTCCACCGTTCCTTCGCCACCGTCGGCAACCGGAATAGAAACGTACTGTGCATCAGGAAAAATTTCCCGAAATCCTTTTTCTATCGCCTGCGCAACCTCGCTGGCAGATAAACTTTCTTTATAAGAGTCTGGGGCGATTACGATTTTCATACCTATGCCTGTTACCACATGACGCCGGAGGGCGTTTCTCTTATTCGGCCTGGATTCCAGGCCCGGATTGCAATACGCCATCCGGGCACGACGTCATTAACGAGTAACTTCGACTTTCGCCAGTTTTTCGTAGTAGCACGCCAGGGCGCTATGATCCGCCGTTCCTAAACCATCTGCTCGCAGTGCCTGCATCATCTCCATAACCGCAGCTGTGAGCGGCAGTTGCGCGCCGACGCCGTGAGAAGTATCCAGCGCATTCGCCAGATCCTTAATATGCAGATCAATACGGAAGCCCGGCTTGAAGTTGCGGTCCATCACCATCGGCGCTTTGGCATCCAGCACGGTACTGCCCGCCAGTCCACCGCGAATTGCCTGATACACCAGGTCCGGGTTAACGCCCGCTTTGGTTGCCAGCGTTAGCGCTTCTGACATCGCGGCAATATTCAGCGCCACAATGACCTGATTTGCCAGTTTGGTGACGTTACCTGCACCGATTTCCCCGGTATGCACCACGGAACCCGCCATCGCTTTCATCAAATCATAGTATTTGTCGAAAATAGCCTTGTCGCCGCCCACCATCACTGACAGCGTACCGTCGATGGCTTTCGGTTCACCGCCGCTCACCGGAGCATCCAGCATATCAATGCCTTTCGCTTTCAGCGCTTCGCTGATTTCACGGCTTGCCAGCGGTGCGATAGAACTCATATCGATCAATACCGTACCTGGCTTCGCGCCTTCAATAATGCCATTCTCACCCAGCGCCACCTCTTTCACATGAGGGGAGTTTGGCAGCATGGTTATGATGACGTCGCACTGTTCAGCGATCGCTTTAGCCGTAGACGCTGTTTCTGCACCTGCAGCAATCACGTCAGCAATAGCTTCTGGGTTACGGTCAGCAACCACCAGCGAGTAACCTGCTTTCAGAAGGTTTTTACTCATTGGTTTACCCATAATCCCCAGGCCAATAAAACCAACTTTCATAGTCATATCAATCATCTCTCTTGTTGCGGTGGTGGTTATTTTTTAAAGGTATCAGCCAGTTTCTGAGTGGCAGAGCGGAAGACGCCAAGATCGCTGCCGACAGCCACAAACGTCGCGCCCCATTCCAGATAACGACGCGCATCGGCTTCGACCGGCGCGAGAATACCGCTGGGTTTGCCGTGCGCACTGGCACGGTTAAAAATGTGCTGAATTGCTTTTTGTACATCCGGGTGCGAGGCATTGCCGAGATGGCCTAATGCCGCAGCCAGATCGCTGGGGCCGACGAAGATACCGTCTACACCTTCGGTAGCGGCAATGGCATCGACGTTATCTACGCCCTGCTGACTTTCTATCTGGACCAGAATGGTGATGTTCTTGTTCGACTGAGCGAAATAATCCGCCACGGTGCCAAACATATTGGCGCGGTGAGAAACGGAGACGCCGCGAATGCCTTCCGGTGGGTAACGGGTTGATGCCACCGCCTGCTCTGCTTCCTCTTTTGTTTCTACAAAAGGAATCAGGAAGTTATAGAAACCGATATCCAGAAGACGCTTAATAATTACCGGCTCGTTGGTCGGCACTCGCACTACTGGCGCGCTGGCGCTGCCTTTCAGGGCCATTAACTGCGGAATAAACGTGGAGATATCGTTTGGCGCATGTTCGCCATCCAGCACCAGCCAGTCAAACCCAGCCAAACCAAGAACTTCAGTGCTAATCGGGTTAGAGAGTGCTGACCAGCAACCAATTTGTACCTGTTTCGCAGCCAGTGCGGCTTTGAATTTATTCGGGAAAACATCGTTATTCATCGCTTATACCTTTGCTTATTTCTGCAATTCCATACGTTTAATGTCGCCAACTACGAAGAGGTAGCAGACCATCGCCATCAGCGCTGAACATCCCACGAAAACCAGTGCTGCATTGAAGGAGTGCAGTTCACTTACCAGGTAGCCAATCACCAGTGGAGTGACAATGGAGGCAACATTGCCAAAGACGTTAAAGACGCCGCCACAGAGGCCAACAATCTCTTTCGGCGCGGTGTCAGAAATCACCGGCCAGCCCAGAGCACCAAATCCTTTGCCAAAAAAAGCCAGCGCCATCAGCATGACCACCAGCGTGGTGTTGTTGGTGTAGTTACATAAGATGATGGTGGAAGCCAGCAACATTCCCAGCACAATCGGTAGCTTACGTGCCAGGGTCAGGGATAAACCGCGTTTGATCAGATAATCCGAGAAGACACCTCCCAGCACGCCGCCCGCAAAACCACACAGTGCCGGAATCGAGGCGACCAGACCCACTTTCAGAATCGACATGCCTTTTTCCTGCACCAGATAAATCGGGAACCAGGTGAGGAAGAACCAGGTGATGGTGTTGATAAAATATTGTCCGAAAAATACGCCCAGCATCATGCGGTTAGAGAGCAATTGCTTGATGTAATGCAGTTTGGGTCCGCTTGCTGCCGCACTGCCCGGCTTTTTGTGGTCCATATCGACCACCGCGCCATTTTCAGAGATAAACTTCAGCTCTTCCGCAGACATACGTGGGTGATCTGTCGGGTTATGAATCAATTTGATCCACAGCGCCGTCAGCACAAAACCAATCACCCCCATAACGGTAAAGACGTGCTCCCAGCCCCAGGCGAAAGTCAGCCAGCCAAGCAGAGGCGAAAAGAGCGCCAGCGAGAAATATTGCGCCGAGTTAAAGATGGCGGAGGCAGTACCACGTTCTTTCGTCGGGAACCAGGCGGCGACAATACGGGCGTTCGCCGGGAATGATGGCGCTTCCGAGAAGCCGAGCATAAAGCGCATAAAGAACATGGAGATCCCTGCCCAGGCCAGCGGGAACATATCAACAAAGCCTTGCAGGAAAGTGAATAGCGACCAGAAAAAGAGGCTATAGGTATAAACTTTTTTCGAGCCAAACTTATCAAGCAGCCAGCCGCCGGGGATTTGCATCAGCAAGTAGGCCCAGCCAAAAGCAGAAAAGATGTAACCCATCGAAACCGCACTTAACTGCAACTCTTTTGCCACTTCGGTACCAGCAATAGACAGCGTTGCACGATCGGCGTAGTTAACGGCGGTAACAATAAAAATAATCAGTAATATTAAATAGCGGGTATGCACGCCTTTCTTTTTTTCGTCAACGGTGTCCAGAATCATTTTATTTACCTCGGGTACTTATGCTGATTTTTATTATTATGGGGAAGGTGTTATTTATGAGTTTCATTTATGCCGTAACGGCAATGAACTCGGGAATTAGTATAAGCAGCGCGAGAATAATAATCATTGTGCAAATGCTAATTTAATTAATGCTATTTAAATATTATTTTGAGCATATGCACATAAGGTTGCGCGCTAAAGCACAGATTTGCGCTTTACCTTGCCGGGCGGCACTGCAATCCCTGAAATGATTGACATTGATCACATTTCTGCGTTTAAACTCCTGACATTCTTATTTCACCCAATGAAGTCATTTATTTTTAAATGAGACCAGGTCCTCATTTTAATAACCCCTGGCTGGAGAATATTGCACAATGGCCAACATCGAAATCAGACAAGAAACGCCAACTGCGTTTTATATAAAAGTTCACGACACAGATAATGTGGCAATTATTGTTAATGATAATGGCCTGAAAGCAGGAACGCGTTTTCCGGATGGACTGGAATTAATTGAACATATTCCCCAGGGGCATAAAGTCGCATTGCTGGACATTCCGGCTAATGGTGAAATTATTCGTTATGGTGAAGTGATTGGTTACGCCGTGCGTGCAATCCCACGCGGAAGCTGGATCGACGAATCAATGGTTGTACTACCGGAAGCGCCGCCGTTACACACGCTGCCACTGGCAACCAAAGTCCCGGCCCCCTTACCGCCGCTGGAAGGATACACCTTTGAGGGCTATCGCAATGCCGATGGCAGCGTGGGCACCAAAAACCTGCTCGGCATCACCACCAGCGTCCACTGTGTGGCAGGCGTGGTGGACTATGTAGTAAAAATCATTGAACGCGATCTGCTACCGAAATACCCGAACGTCGATGGCGTGGTGGGGCTGAATCATTTGTACGGTTGTGGCGTGGCGATTAACGCACCCGCGGCAGTTGTACCTATTCGTACCATTCACAATATTTCGCTGAACCCTAACTTTGGCGGCGAAGTAATGGTGATTGGTCTGGGTTGTGAAAAGTTGCAGCCTGAGCGCCTGCTGACTGGAACGGATGATGTGCAAGCTATTCCAGTAGAAAGCGCCAGCATTGTCAGTTTGCAGGATGAAAAGCATGTCGGTTTTCAGTCCATGGTCGAGGATATTTTGCAGGTCGCCGAACGCCATCTACAAAAACTGAATCAACGTCAGCGAGAAACCTGTCCGGCTTCAGAACTGGTTGTCGGCATGCAGTGCGGTGGCAGCGATGCGTTTTCTGGCGTAACGGCAAACCCGGCGGTTGGCTATGCGTCTGATCTACTGGTGCGCTGCGGCGCAACGGTGATGTTTTCAGAAGTCACGGAAGTGCGTGACGCGATCCATCTGCTGACACCACGCGCAGTGAACGAAGAGGTCGGCAAACGGCTGCTGGAGGAGATGGAGTGGTACGATAACTATCTCAATATGGGAAAAACCGACCGCAGCGCCAACCCTTCGCCGGGCAACAAGAAAGGCGGTCTGGCAAACGTGGTAGAGAAGGCACTCGGCTCCATTGCTAAATCGGGTAAAAGCGCAATTGTTGAAGTGCTGTCGCCCGGTCAACGCCCGACTAAACGCGGATTAATTTACGCCGCGACGCCAGCCAGCGATTTTGTCTGTGGCACGCAACAGGTGGCTTCGGGTATCACCGTGCAAGTGTTTACGACCGGTCGTGGTACGCCGTACGGCCTGATGGCGGTACCCGTCATTAAAATGGCGACCCGCACCGAGCTGGCGAACCGCTGGTTTGATTTAATGGATATTAACGCGGGCACTATCGCCACCGGCGAAGAAACCATTGAAGAGGTGGGCTGGAAGTTGTTCCACTTTATTCTCGACGTCGCCAGCGGGAAGAAGAAAACCTTCTCGGATCAATGGGGGCTGCATAACCAGCTGGCAGTGTTTAACCCGGCACCGGTGACCTGATTTCTTTTGGAACGTCCCTCGCAAAACATGGCCTTAGTGCCATGTTTTTATTGTTTAAAGCCCCCACGTCCATTAATAATGCATTTGCATTACCTTAGTTCAAGCTTATAATTTGAGCAGAAAACAGGCTGTAAAAGGACAGTGAATCATGCCCGCTAATGCTCGCTCTCACGCTGTACTGACCACTGAATCAAAGGTCACGATACGCGGACAAACAACTATCCCCGCGCCAGTGCGTGAGGCCTTAAAACTGAAGCCAGGCCAGGACAGCATTCATTACGAAATTCTGCCTGGTGGGCAAGTCTTTATGTGCCGACTGGGAGATGAACAGGAGGATCATACTATGAATGCATTTTTGCGTTTTCTGGATGCAGATATCCAGAACAACCCGCAAAAAACTCGTCCATTCAACATTCAACAAGGAAAGAAACTTGTCGCTGGCATGGACGTCAACATTGATGATGAGATTGGCGACGACGAATAATGGATTTTCCACAAAGGGTTAATGGTTGGGCGCTATATGCTCATCCCTGTTTTCAGGAAACCTACGACGCTTTAGTTGCCGAAGTCGAGACATTAAAGGGAAAAGATCCTGAAAATTATCAGAGAAAAGCCGCCACAAAGTTATTGGCGGTAGTCCATAAAGTGATTGAGGAGCATATCACGGTCAATCCATCATCACCGGCATTCCGTCATGGCAAGTCGTTAGGCTCTGGGAAAAATAAAGACTGGTCACGGGTAAAATTTGGTGCTGGTCGTTATCGTCTCTTCTTTCGTTATAGTGAAAAAGAGAAAGTCATCATTCTGGGATGGATGAACGATGAAAACACTCTGCGCACCTACGGTAAAAAAACAGATGCCTATACCGTATTCAGCAAAATGTTAAAAAGAGGACATCCTCCTGCCGACTGGGAAAGCCTCACCCAAGAGACAGAAGAAAACCATTGATGGTGTTCACAATGCCCGCCGAACGTATTCGTGTTGACCAGCGGGCATCCTTTCTCACTCCCCGACCAGAATCACTTCAACCCCAGCCTTTCGCAGTCCTTCCAGACTATCCGCAGGAATGCCTTCATCAACAATGATCATGTCGATACGTTGAGTATCAATGATCTTATGTAAACTGGAACGATTGAATTTACTGGAATCGGTGACCACGATGATCCGTTCCGCAACTTCGCACATCCGACGGTTTAAACGGGCTTCATCTTCATTATGTGTGCTGACGCCGCGCTCCAGATCGATCGCATCTACACCAAGAAACAGCATATCGAAGTGGTAATTTTGCAGCGATTGCTCAGCCTGATCGCCGTAAAAAGATTGCGACTGACGGCGCAAATGCCCGCCGGTCATCAGCAGCTCAACGCCTTCCGCTTCCAGCAACGCATTAGCCACGTTCATACCGTTGGTCATCGCAATTACGTCAGTGTGCTTGCGCATCAGACGAGCAATCTCAAAAGTGGTAGTCCCGGAATCGAGGATCACCCGATGACCAGGCTGAATCAACTCAACGGCAGCTTTCGCAACGCTGCGTTTCATCGCGGTGTTCAGCGCGCTTTTATCTTCCACTGATGGCTCGACTGACGGCGTCGTGCTATCGCAGATCAACGCGCCACCATAGGCACGCACAGCGATCCCCTGCTTTTCCAGAAACGCCAGATCATTGCGGATCGTCACAGTAGATACGCCATACAATGCCGACAGATCGTTAACCTGCACACTCCCTTGCTGTCGCAGACGCTGAATGATCTGTTCTCGTCGCTCGCTGGTGCCAGTCACTCGCTTCTCACCTGAAGCGTCGGTATTACTCATAGTAAGTCCTTTCGTAAAACTTTCGTTTCATTTCGTTTTGCCTATTAACGCCTTTCTATTAAGCAAATGCAAGCCCACCTTGCCCATTGACGCAAGCTACTCTCGTTTCAGTGACTTTCATTATGTTTCTTTTGTGAATCAGATCAGAAAACTATTATCTTTCGTTTTATTTTTATCTCACCATGACGCAGTATCAACTGAAACAAAACGAAAGATTAATATCGCAGTAATCTGAACTGGAGAGGAAAGTGAAACATCTGACAGAAATGGTGAGACAGCACAAAGCGGGCAAAACAAATGGAATTTATGCCGTTTGTTCCGCACATCCGCTGGTGCTGGAGGCTGCAATCCGCTACGCCAGTGCAAACCAAACGCCGTTACTGATTGAAGCAACCTCCAATCAGGTAGACCAGTTCGGCGGTTATACCGGAATGACGCCCGCCGATTTTCGCGGCTTTGTTTGTCAGCTCGCCGACTCGTTGAATTTCCCGCAGGATGCGTTGATTCTGGGTGGTGACCATCTGGGGCCAAACCGCTGGCAAAACCTGCCGGCCGCTCAGGCAATGGCCAATGCCGATGATTTGATTAAAAGCTACGTTGCGGCAGGATTCAAAAAAATCCACCTTGATTGCAGCATGTCCTGTCAGGACGATCCGATTCCCTTAACTGATGACATCGTGGCTGAACGCGCCGCCCGTCTGGCGAAAGTGGCGGAAGAAACCTGTCTTGAACACTTTGGCGAAGCCGATCTGGAGTATGTCATTGGTACCGAAGTGCCGGTACCTGGCGGCGCGCATGAAACCTTAAGCGAGCTGGCGGTCACCACGCCGGATGCCGCCCGCGCCACGCTGGAAGCCCATCGTCACGCCTTTGAAAAGCAAGGTTTGAATGCCATCTGGCCACGCATCATTGCCCTGGTGGTTCAACCCGGCGTCGAATTCGATCACACCAACGTTATTGATTATCAGCCCGCCAAAGCGAGCGCCTTAAGCCAGATGGTCGAAAACTACGAAACGCTGATTTTCGAAGCGCACTCTACCGATTATCAAACGCCGCAATCGCTGCGCCAGCTGGTGATTGACCACTTTGCCATTCTGAAAGTTGGCCCAGCGCTGACCTTCGCCCTGCGTGAAGCTCTGTTCTCTCTGGCGGCGATTGAAGAAGAACTGGTGCCAGCGAAAGCCTGTTCTGGTCTGCGTCAGGTGCTGGAAGACGTGATGCTCGACCGCCCGGAATACTGGCAAAGCCACTACCACGGTGACGGCAACGCGCGTCGTCTGGCGCGTGGTTATAGCTACTCGGATCGCGTGCGCTATTACTGGCCGGACAGCCAGATTGATGACGCTTTCGCTCATCTGGTACGTAATCTGGCGGATTCACCAATTCCGCTGCCGCTGATCAGCCAGTATCTGCCGCTGCAGTACGTGAAAGTTCGCTCCGGCGAGCTGCAGCCAACGCCACGGGAACTCATTATCAACCATATTCAGGACATCCTGGCGCAGTACCACACAGCCTGTGAAGGCCAATAAGCAAAACAAAGAGGAACACGCTATGCCAAATATTGTTTTAAGCCGGATTGATGAACGCTTGATTCACGGTCAGGTCGGCGTTCAATGGGTCGGATTTGCGGGGGCAAATCTGGTGCTGGTAGCCAACGATGAGGTTGCCGAAGATCCGGTACAACAAAACCTGATGGAAATGGTACTGGCAGAAGGGATCGCCGTACGTTTCTGGACGCTGCAAAAAGTTATCGACAACATTCATCGCGCCGCCGATCGACAGAAAATCCTGCTGGTTTGTAAAACACCCGCCGATTTCCTGACGCTGGTGAAAGGTGGCGTTCCGGTGAATCGCATTAACGTTGGCAATATGCACTACGCCAATGGCAAACAACAAATCGCCAAAACGGTTTCTGTGGATGCGGGCGATATCGCAGCATTTAACGACCTGAAAGCCGCTGGGGTGGAATGCTTCGTTCAGGGCGTCCCGACAGAGCCTGCTGTGGACCTCTTTAAATTACTTTGAGGGATTCATCATGGAAATCAGCCTGTTGCAGGCATTTGCGTTGGGCATTATCGCCTTTATCGCTGGCCTGGATATGTTTAACGGCCTAACACATATGCACCGCCCGGTGGTCCTCGGCCCGTTGGTCGGGCTGGTACTTGGCGATCTGCATACCGGAATTTTAACCGGCGGTACGCTGGAACTGGTGTGGATGGGGCTGGCCCCGCTGGCGGGCGCACAGCCGCCTAACGTGATTATCGGTACTATCGTCGGCACGGCGTTTGCCATTACTACTGGCGTGAAACCCGATGTCGCGGTCGGTGTCGCCGTACCTTTCGCTGTCGCAGTACAGATGGGGATTACCTTCCTGTTCTCGGTGATGTCTGGCGTGATGTCTCGCTGCGACCGGATGGCGGAGAACGCCGATACTCGCGGCATTGAACGCGTGAACTATCTGGCACTGCTGGCACTCGGCATTTTCTATTTTCTCTGCGCTTTCCTGCCTATCTACTTCGGCGCGGAACATGCAAAAACCATCATTGATGTCCTGCCGCAACGATTAATCGACGGCCTCGGCGTCGCGGGCGGCATCATGCCAGCAATCGGTTTTGCCGTGCTGCTGAAAATCATGATGAAAAACGTCTACATCCCCTACTTCATCCTGGGCTTTGTTGCCGCCGCCTGGCTCAAGTTACCGGTGCTGGCTATTGCTGCCGC
>SAMEA3387444__coassemble_2132_pt1 | contig 7931 bp, 6 predicted proteins | sample SAMEA3387444__metabat2_high_PE_013 | metagenome-assembled genome bin SAMEA3387444 (sample SAMEA3387444) | Felis catus | biome: Faeces | place: United Kingdom | collected 2012
ATATCAAACTTACTTAATCACCCCATTGCGCCGCAGTTGTTCGGTATCTTTTTTCCAGCGTTCATTAGCTTGGTTGATATCGTCAATTTTCATCAAAATCGCGACTTTTTTACTGTTTATTTCTGAAACTTTCATCGTTAACGGATATTGCCCTTTTTCGAGCGTTACCCAGTCATCCTGCAATTTACGGCTGAGTTTTTGTGATTGCAGAAAAGTCTGTCGCCGTTGTTCGTTGATATCGAAATCTCGTTTCTGCTGAATCGGCACTTCATAACACTCTTCACTCTGTTTATGACATGCCGCAATCGCCGGTTGATAAACCTCTTTGTCATATTTAACCGCGAACGCCTCGCTATCGTTCTGTTTATTAAACTCATCACGCTGTTGGTGAATTTTTTTAAAGGCGTCTTCGCGGGTCATTTGCTTACCGTTTGCATCTTTTCCCCAATATGCATCCGCTGCTTTCTGCGCCGCCACCATTTGCTTATCAAGCGCTTTCACTTCCTTTTCCAGCGCAGGAATCGAGTTCTTCTGGGTATTCAACGCAGATTCAAGCTGACTAAAGCGATAATTGAAATCTTCGCTATTCACGATCAGATATTTATTATTCGTTTTGATATCGTCGACCACCCGCCCACGATCGCTGGCTGCCGCCTGAAAAGAGTAAAAGTTCACCGACCAGCCAGACGCGGGCGTTCCTTTACTGGTTAACATCGCCGAGAATTTTACCGGTTTATCTTTCGTCCAGGTCTGTTCGAGCAGTTCGTAATCTGCCAACTGACCGACCCAGGTATAGAGATCGTCACTGGAAGAGACATCGCCTTCCGCTGACCAGGTGGCCTGATTACCCTTAGCATCAAGATTTTTTAAGGTGATAGCATCAAGCTTGAGAATGCCGTGATACTGCTTTTTGAATTGATCTTTTAAGATATTTTCAGTTGGCGGTTCGCCATCTGCCCAGGCATTACCAGTCATCAACATAAGCAGTGCCGTGCCAACAATCCATTGCTTTTTCACCCGAAAAACCTCACGCGGAATAATTTATTCCGGTGATTATCATTAGGGTAATGAAAATTGGCAATGGACGTAAGTCTGAAGTGAAAAAGCCCCGGCACGATACCGGGGCGAGGTGATTAGTACTGATTGAAGATCTGCTGGATCTGCTGCGGATCTTTGGTTTGCGTCAGAGCCAGTTGCAGCAGAACGCGCGCTTTTTGCGGGTTCAGCGTGCCAGAGGCGACGAAGCCGTATTTCGCATCATCCACTTCGGCATCCTGAGTGGTAGCGCCCTTCGGTACGCGGGAAGAACGCACGACTGCAGTACCGTTTTTCGCGGCGGTCGCCAGCGTGTCGAACACAGATTTATACAGGTTGCCGTTACCCACACCAGCGCTAACGATGCCATCATAGCCCGCATCTACCAGTGCTTTAGCCGGAAGATCGGATGCGTTAGCGTAGTTATAAACAATGCCGACTTTCGGCAGTTCATTCAGCTTAGAGACATCGAATGGCGTGTCGCTGGTATGCTTACGTGCCGGGGTACGCTGGTAGTCAATCTTACCGTTGTGAATGTAACCCAGAGGACCGTAGTTAACAGACTTGAAGGTCGCTACGTCGGTGGTGTTGGTTTTGGTGACGTCACGGCCATCAAGCACGGTGTCATTCATCACTACCAGCACGCCACGGTTGGCGGAGGCTTTATCAGCTGCGGTCACTACCGCGTTATACAGGTTGAATGGACCGTCTGCGCTCATAGACGTGGACGGACGCATTGCGCCGACCATCACCACCGGTTTGTCGCATTTCACCGTCAGGTCGAGGAAGTAAGCAGTTTCTTCCATCGTGTCGGTACCGTGGGTAATGACGAAGCCGTCGGTCTTATCGCAGTCGGTGTTAATTTTTTTCGCCAGTGTCAGCCAGACATTATCGTTCATGTCCTGGGAGCCGATATTCACTACCTGCTCGCCTTTAACGTTCGCAATGTCCTTCAGTTGCGGCACCGCATTAACCAGATTTTCTACGCCAACTTTACCCGCTGTGTAGTTAGATTTGGTTGCGGAGTCACCACCACCGGCAATGGTCCCGCCGGTTGCTAAAATGGTGATATTGGGTAATGCCAATGCTGCACCACTAAAACCCATAACCAGTGCGGCAAGTGCCGTCTTTTTGAAAAACTCCATTTCATTCCTCCAGTTACGTGAACGCTACGCATTATCCCTTAGCTTTGTATGGGAAATTTGACGTTAAACAATTTACAACGTGAATATATTTTGGAGATCTACAAAGTTAGAGGCAGGTAACAAAACGAAGAATTAAACGGCATAAAAAAGTATTATGCCGTCTTAAAATAGAGGATTATTTTAAATTCCCGACCAGGGCTTTGCGGCTATCTTCCAGAGTCACAACACGGCTACAAACATCTTTGCCAAACTGCTGGAAATCTTTTTCCTGCTTTTTCCACTCGGTTTGGATTGAGGATTGCAGCCCCCCCAGGCTTCCCAGCACATTCTGTAATGGGTTACCGCCGCTTTTCAGCACCGCTTTCGCGCCCATTTCATTAATGCTGTCCTGTAAAATTCCGCCCATTGCCTGATTCACTAATTGCTGGCCTTCGGCGCGAACCTGATCAATGGCTTTATAGTGAAACGTCAGGCCATCGCTGCGCGTTTCGATAATGCGGTTCATCTGCTCTTTCAGCTGCGCATCAAGTTTGGTCAGACGGCTGCGCATTTTGCTGCTTTCGCCCATCTCCTGAACGATAATTTTATCCAGAGCAATACGGGCTTTCTCGACGCGGCTTTTCGCGCCTTCATCAATCCACGGCAGCGTGCTACGTAGTTCAGCCTGATAATCCTTCGCCTGCTCGCGCTGGGCGGCATTCAGGGAATATTGCTTACCGTTATACATCACGTTGCCGTCTGGCGTGATCACCAGATTGCCGTTTTCGCCCTTCACCTGCACGGTTTGCGGGCTGACAATCACATCGTCACGCGGCGTGACGCTGCACTGGTAGTCGGCGTGAGCGGTCATTGCCGTCACTGAAAGTGCTGCCGCCAGCAGCATTTTGCGCATCATAGTCTTCCCTCAAGAACAAATCAGGCCAGCATTTGCTGGCCCCAGATTGATAACAAAGTACGCGTTTTCCATGCCGGATGCGGCGTAAACGCCTTATCCGGCCTACTCGATCGTGCATCTTTCCAGGCATGATAAGCGTAGCGCATCAGGCAGTTTTGCATTTGTCATCGCCCGTATGCTTTCTTAGTCCCACCAAACGTCGAAAAGTTCGCTGGTGCGTACCTCATCCAGTTTGCGCTCTTCCAGCCACTTACGCACAATCGCCTGATGTTCTTCGGTGCATTTGCCGATTTCCTGCATGCAGATCAGACCTTCCCAGGCCAGATAACCGCTGCCGTCAAAGGCCAGTTTGTTCGGTTCGATAACCTCGTTAATAAAATCATCAACGGTTTTATCAATCTGTTCTTCCGATGTACCTTCCGGGAATCGCCATGCCACCGAAAATCCTAATTCCTGGAATTCGTCGATGTGCATTTTTTTACGCAGACGACGGCTACGGTTCTTTGCCATTATTTCACCCTCTCGAACATTAAGTCCCATACTCCGTGACCAAGACGATGACCACGTTGTTCAAATTTCGTCACTGGACGTGATGCCGGACGCGGTACGTAATCATTGCTCTCTGACAGGTTTTTATAACCGTCAATAGAAGACATCACTTCAAGCATATGTTCCGCATAAGGTTCCCAGTCGGTCGCCATATGGAATACGCCCCCCAGCTGCAGTTTGCTTTTTACCAGTTCGGCAAACGGCACCTGAACGATACGGCGTTTATTATGGCGCGCTTTGTGCCACGGGTCAGGGAAAAAGAGCTGCACCATGCGCAATGAATTGTCAGGAATCATTTTATGCAGCACTTCAACCGCATCGTGACACATCACGCGCAGGTTGCTTAAGCCCTCTTCATGCGCAGAAGCCAGGCACGCACCAACGCCCGGTGAATGCACTTCAATGCCGAGGAAGTCCTGCTCGGGGCGATCTTTAGCCATTGCCACCAGCGACGCCCCCATGCCAAAACCAATCTCAAGCGTCACCGGCGCTTCACGGCCAAAAAGCGCGGGGAAATCCAGCATATCTTCGCTGAACTCAACGCCCATCACCGGCCAGTAGTTTTCCAGCGCATGTTCCTGGCCTTTGGTCAGTCGCCCCTGGCGGCGCACAAAACTACGGATACGGCGCAGTGGGCGGCCGTTTTCATCAAATTCCGGTGAAATGACGTCGTTTTTCATAAAGATTTAGTCGCTTGTGAAAGTGTTCTGAAAACGGGCATTATCCAAAGTTAGTTGCCGGATGCAAGCATGATAAGGCCGTGGCTGCGGAAAGTTCCGGTTTACACCCTGCCGTCGCTGTGCTGCAATCTTGCCCCCAACAACAGTGAATTCGGTGACCATGCAAGCGTCGCAATTTTCAGCCCAGGTTCTGGACTGGTACGATAAATACGGGCGAAAAACTCTGCCCTGGCAAATTGACAAGACGCCCTACAAAGTATGGCTCTCAGAAGTGATGTTGCAACAAACTCAGGTTGCGACCGTTATCCCCTATTTTGAACGCTTTATGGCGCGCTTCCCGACGGTGACCGATCTCGCCAATGCGCCGCTCGACGAAGTTCTCCACTTGTGGACCGGGCTTGGCTATTACGCCCGCGCGCGCAATCTGCATAAAGCGGCACAACAAGTGGCGACCTTACACGGCGGTAAATTCCCGGAAACCTTTGAGGAAGTTGCAGCACTGCCGGGCGTCGGGCGTTCCACCGCAGGCGCGATTCTCTCGCTTTCTCTGGGTAAGCACTTTCCGATTCTCGACGGTAACGTCAAACGCGTGCTGGCGCGCTGCTATGCTGTAAGCGGCTGGCCTGGGAAAAAAGAGGTCGAGAATAAATTATGGAGTTTAAGCGAGCAGGTGACGCCCGCGGTCGGCGTGGAACGGTTTAATCAGGCGATGATGGATTTGGGCGCGATGATTTGTACGCGCTCGAAACCGAAATGTTCGCTCTGTCCGCTACAAAACGGATGTATTGCCGCCGCCAACAATAGCTGGTCGCTTTATCCGGGCAAAAAACCGAAACAGACGCTGCCGGAGCGCACCGGCTACTTTTTGCTATTACAGCACGAAGATGAAGTATTGCTGGCGCAGCGTCCGCCGAGCGGATTGTGGGGCGGTTTATACTGTTTCCCGCAGTTTGCCGACGAAGAAAGTTTGCGGCATTGGCTGGCGCAACGGCAGATTGCTGCCGATAACCTGACGCAGCTGACCGCGTTTCGCCATACCTTCAGCCATTTCCACTTAGATATTGTGCCTATGTGGCTTCCCGTGTCGTCATTCACCGGCTGCATGGATGAAGGCAATGCGCTCTGGTATAACTTAGCGCAACCGCCGTCAGTTGGCCTGGCGGCTCCCGTGGAGCGTTTGTTACAGCAGTTACGCACTGGCGCGCCGGTTTAGCGCGTGAGTCGATAAAGAGGATGATTTATGAGCAAAACGATTTTTTGTACTTTCCTGCAACGTGAAGCAGAAGGTCAGGATTTTCAGCTGTACCCCGGCGAGCTGGGAAAACGCATCTATAACGAGATCTCCAAAGAAGCCTGGGCGCAGTGGCAGCACAAGCAAACCATGCTGATTAATGAAAAGAAACTCAACATGATGAATGCCGAGCACCGCAAGCTGCTTGAGCAGGAGATGGTCAACTTCCTGTTCGAGGGTAAAGAGGTGCATATCGAGGGCTATACGCCGGAAGATAAAAAATAAAAACAGTGCCGGAGCACGCCTCCGGCAACTTGCATAAAAACAAACACAACACGCACCCGGAATGATGAAAAAATATCTCGCGCTGGCTTTGATTGCGCCGTTGCTCATCTCCTGTTCGACGACCAAAAAAGGCGATACCTATAACGAAGCCTGGGTCAAAGATACCAACGGTTTTGATATTCTGATGGGGCAATTTGCCCACAATATTGAGAACATCTGGGGATTCAAAGAGGTGGTGATCGCCGGTCCTAAGGACTACGTGAAATACACCGATCAATATCAGACCCGCAGCCACATCAACTTCGATGACGGTACGATTACTATCGAAACCATCGCCGGGACAGAACCTGCCGCGCATTTGCGCCGGGCAATTATCAAAACGTTGCTGATGGGTGACGATCCGAGTTCGGTCGATCTCTATTCCGACGTTGATGATATTACGATTTCGAAAGAACCTTTCCTTTACGGTCAGGTGGTGGACAACACCGGGCAGCCGATTCGCTGGGAAGGTCGCGCAAGCAACTTCGCGGATTATCTGCTGAAAAACCGTCTGAAGAGCCGCAGCAACGGGCTGCGTATCATCTACAGCGTCACCATTAACATGGTGCCGAACCACCTTGATAAACGTGCGCACAAATATCTCGGCATGGTCCGCCAGGCGTCACGGAAATATGGCGTTGATGAGTCGCTGATTCTGGCAATTATGCAGACCGAATCTTCCTTTAACCCGTATGCGGTCAGCCGTTCCGATGCGCTGGGATTAATGCAGGTGGTACAACATACTGCCGGGAAAGATGTGTTCCGCTCGCAGGGGAAATCCGGCACGCCGAGCCGCAGTTTCTTGTTTGATCCTGCCAGCAATATTGATACCGGCACCGCGTATCTGGCGATGCTGAACAATGTTTATCTCGGCGGAATTGATAACCCAACATCGCGGCGTTATGCCGTCATCACCGCCTATAACGGCGGCGCAGGCAGCGTGCTGCGAGTCTTTTCGAATGATAAGATTCAGGCTGCCAATATTATTAACACCATGACGCCGGGCGATGTTTATCAGACGCTGACGACCCGCCATCCCTCTGCGGAATCTCGCCGTTATCTTTATAAAGTGAATACCGCGCAAAAATCCTACCGCCGCCGATAATTCCATTAACCGCCCCTGACGATGCTCAGGGGCAAAAATGTTATCCACATCACAATTTCGTTTTGCAAATTGGGAATGTTTGCAATTATTTGCCACAGGTAACAAAAAACCAGTCCGCGAAGTTGATAGAATCCCATCATCTCGCACGGTCAAATGTGCTTTTTCAAACACTCATCCGCATCACGATGTGAGGAAATTAACATGAATCTTAAGCTGCAGCTGAAAATCCTCTCTTTTCTGCAGTTCTGTCTGTGGGGAAGTTGGCTGACGACCCTCGGCTCCTATATGTTTGTTACCCTGAAGTTTGACGGTGCTTCTATTGGCGCAGTTTATAGCTCACTGGGTATCGCCGCGGTCTTTATGCCTGCGCTGCTGGGGATTGTGGCCGACAAATGGTTAAGTGCGAAATGGGTATATGCCATTTGCCACACCATTGGCGCTATCACGCTGTTCATGGCGGCACAGGTCACGACACCGGAGGCGATGTTCCTTGTGATATTGATTAACTCGTTTGCTTATATGCCAACGCTTGGGTTAATCAACACCATCTCTTACTATCGCCTGCAAAATGCCGGGATGGATATCGTTACTGACTTCCCGCCAATCCGTATCTGGGGCACCATCGGCTTTATCATGGCAATGTGGGTGGTGAGCCTGTCTGGCTTCGAATTAAGCCACATGCAGCTGTATATTGGCGCAGCACTTTCCGCCATTCTGGTTCTGTTTACCCTGACTCTGCCGCATATTCCGGTTGCTAAACAGCAAGCGAATCAGAGCTGGACAACCCTGCTGGGCCTCGATGCATTCGCGCTGTTTAAAAACAAGCGTATGGCAATCTTCTTTATCTTCTCAATGCTGCTGGGCGCGGAACTGCAGATTACCAACATGTTCGGTAATACCTTCCTGCACAGCTTCGACAAAGATCCGATGTTTGCCAGCAGCTTCATCGTGCAGCATGCGTCAATCA
>SAMEA3387444__coassemble_1912_pt1 | contig 6961 bp, 5 predicted proteins | sample SAMEA3387444__metabat2_high_PE_013 | metagenome-assembled genome bin SAMEA3387444 (sample SAMEA3387444) | Felis catus | biome: Faeces | place: United Kingdom | collected 2012
TTCTTGAAGAGCTGCGCGCAGCGCAAGAGGAAATTCGCCAACGACAAGGGCAACTGGCAGGGCAGATTAATATCGGCATGGGGGCCAGTATTTCCCGCAGTCTGATGCCAGCTGTCATATCTCGTTTTCATCAGCAGCATCCGCAGGTAAAAGTACGCATTATGGAAGGGCAACTGGTGTCGATGATTAATGAATTGCGTCAGGGAGAATTGGATTTCACCATCAATACCTATTATCAGGGACCGTACGACCACGAATTTACTTTTGAGAAATTACTGGAAAAGCAATTCGCGATCTTTTGCCGCCCGGGACACCCCGCCATTGGTGCCCGTTCGATCAAACAGTTACTGGATTACAGCTGGACAATGCCGACGCCACACGGCAGTTACTACAAACAGTTGAGTGAATTGCTTGACGATCAGGCGCAAACGCCACAGGTCGGTGTAGTCTGCGAGACGTTCTCAGCCTGTATCAGTCTGGTGGCAAAAAGCGATTTTCTCAGCATACTGCCTGAAGAAATGGGCTGCGATCCCTTGCACGGACAGGGGCTGGTGATGTTGCCGGTTAGCGAAATTTTACCGAAAGCGGCCTATTATTTGATTCAGCGGCGTGATAGTCGCCAGACACCACTGACCGCGTCATTAATCACGCAATTCCGGCGAGAATGCGGCTATCTGCAAAGTTAAAACTGCATAAAAAAATAGAGTCTGTCGACATCCGCCAGACTCTACAGTACACACAGCAGTGCATCCGCGTCTTAAGTCCGGCATTGTCTCCTCTGCGCCGGTGACTGTGTTATAACGGTTTTAACCTTTAGTTGCCAATTTTCTTCAGTGACAGATTTCACGAAAATATAAGTTACATTATTAATATCGTGAATGAATAATCATGCATAAGCATTTTGCTTAAAATATCGGCAATATTTGGAACTTATTACTGGAATTTTGGGTAATACGTTGTTGGACCGACCCGGTCTGGTTATCATATCGCGCTCTTAATTGCGGGAGGATGTAACATGAACCTTGACGACAAATCGCTGTTTCTTGACGCCATGGAAGATGTCCAGCCGCTGAAACGTGCTACCGATGTCCACTGGCATCCAACGCGTAACCAACGTGCGCCGCAGCGTATCGACACGCTGCAGCTTGATAATTTCCTCACCACCGGATTTCTCGACATCATCCCACTAAGTCAGCCGCTGGAGTTTCGGCGGGAAGGGTTGCAACATGGGGTGCTGGATAAGCTGCGCAGTGGTAAATATCCGCAACAGGCGAGCCTGAATCTTTTGCGCCAGCCGGTGGAAGAGTGCCGCAAAATGGTGTTCAGTTTCATTCAACAAGCCCTGGCGGATGGTTTGCGTAATGTGCTGATTATTCATGGTAAAGGGCGGGAAGATAAATCGCATGCCAATATTGTCCGCAGCTATGTGGCGCGCTGGCTGACCGAATTTGATGATGTTCAGGCATATTGCACCGCGCTACCGCATCATGGCGGCAGCGGGGCGTGTTACGTCGCACTACGTAAAACGGCGCAGGCGAAGCAAGAAAACTGGGAGCGCCACGCTAAGCGCAGTCGTTGATCTCGAGACGCATCCGCGGCTTATGCCGCCAGCACGCGGTTGCGTCCATCATTTTTCGCCCGATACAAAGCATCATCAACGCGTTTAAACAGTTCATCGATGCTTTCATTTCCTTCGTGATGCGCCACACCAATGCTGACGGTAAAGCGTGGTAAGCCCGAAATACTCACTTTTGCCACGCTTACGCGGATAGTTTCAGCCAGCGAAAGCGCGGTATCCAGTGGGGTTCTTGGTAGCAATAAGACAAACTCTTCGCCTCCCCAACGAAACACCAAATCGCCTTTGCGAGCGCAACTTTCGAGGGTGCGGGCGAGGGCGCATAACACCTCATCACCTTTAGAATGCCCATAGAGATCGTTAATGTGTTTAAAACGATCGGTGTCGATGAGCAACAAGCTGTAATCCTGAGCGATGGCGAGATGCTGCATTTGGCCTGGCTCGGTAATGTGATAAAACTGTCGCCGATTCAGTAATCCGGTCATCGCGTCATGGTGAGCAGCATGTTCCAGCTGCTCCTCCAGCCGTTTTTGCTCAGTAATATCATGCACAATACATAACATGAGCTTGTCGCCATAAATTTCAATCGGCCCGGCATAGGTCTGCACATGACGAGTAGATCCATCCGCCAGTTTATGAACAAAATTCAAAGGTTTATGACCGCCGGGTAAATGCGAAATTTCATGCATGATAGGCATGACGCGACGCCCGAGCATATTAATTTCCCAGGTATGTTTCTGGCACATCGTTTCATGGTTATAACCATAGAAATTGAGCGCGGCGAGGTTAGCATCGACGATTTGGCCATCTCGTGAGGGGTCAATCAACAACATTGGTGCAGAGTTAGTCAGAAAAAAGCGCGCATAAAAACCTTGTTTTTTGCGCTGATAATTTGCCGAGCGACTGGCTTTTAAACCCAGCGTTGCCGGCGCTTCGATACCTTCGAAAATAATCACCGGTTCTGTTTCTGTCAGCTCTCGCAAAACAAGCCGACAGCTTAATGCTGTTTCCTCTTCTTTACGCTGAACAGTGAGGATTTCGATAATATCGTGTTGGTTTTGCAGATCGGAGAGGTATTTCGGCAGTTCTTTTTGTGAGGAGACGGAATAGGGTCCGGTTCGTAGCTGACTAAACGTGAGGTCTTGCATCAACAGTCGCGCCGCGCTATTGGCATAAATTAACTGTTCCTCAAAGGGCGAAACAATCCAGACAGGACTGGTGAGTAAGTCCAGGGTATTGAAGTTGTGCGTAATCATTGAGATCCCGTTATTTTTATCAATTTTTGTTGCTATCCGATCGCAAAAAAGCCACGTCATATGATCAGATAATTCTGATAATGATAGACGCTATTTAACACTTCACACGGTTTGTATACGGAAAAGCATTTTGCTTTTTGTATTCAATTTAGACAGAATTTTATTAATCATTTCAGGGTAATGGGGTGATGAGATGTTGCGTAACAGGGCCAGAAGGCTAGACTACAAAATAATGCGTTGATGATGGAGGCACTGTGGAAGCGATTAAGGGATCGGACGTTAATGTCCCGGATGCAGTATTTGCCTGGATGCTGGATGGTAGAGGCGGCGTTAAACCGCTGGAAAATACAGATGTGATTGATGAAGCGCATCCCTGCTGGCTCCACCTTAATTATGTACACCATGATAGCGCCCAATGGCTGGCGACAACACCGCTGCTTCCCAATAACGTACGTGATGCGCTGGCGGGCGAGAGCACGCGGCCCCGAGTCAGCCGTCTCGGTGAAGGCACGCTGATTACATTGCGCTGTATAAACGGCAGCACCGATGAACGCCCCGATCAACTGGTCGCCATGCGTGTATATATGGACGGGCGGTTAATTGTTTCGACCCGACAACGCAAAGTGCTGGCGCTGGACGATGTGGTGAGCGATCTGGAAGAGGGCACGGGTCCGACCGATTGCGGGGGATGGCTGGTGGATGTGTGCGATGCGTTGACCGATCATTCCAGCGAATTTATCGAGCAGCTGCACGATAAAATTATCGACCTTGAAGATAATCTCCTTGATCAGCAAATTCCACCGCGTGGATTCCTGGCTCTGCTGCGCAAACAATTAATTGTGATGCGTCGCTATATGGCACCGCAACGTGATGTTTATGCTCGTCTTGCCAGTGAACGTTTGCCGTGGATGAGCGATGACCAACGCCGTCGGATGCAGGATATTGCCGATCGCCTTGGGCGCGGCCTTGACGAAATCGACGCCTGTATAGCACGGACTGGCGTGATGGCGGATGAAATCGCTCAGGTGATGCAGGAAAATTTAGCTCGTCGTACCTATACAATGTCGTTGATGGCAATGGTCTTTTTACCCAGTACCTTTCTGACCGGGTTATTTGGCGTCAACCTTGGTGGGATCCCTGGCGGCGGGTGGCAATTCGGATTTTCAATTTTTTGTATTCTGTTAGTTGTTCTTATTGGTGGTGTTGCTTTATGGTTGCACCGTAGTAAATGGTTGTAACAAAAGCAATTTTTCCGGCTGTCTGTATACAAAAACGCCGCAAAGTTTGAGCGAAGTCAATAAACTCTCTACCCATTCAGGGCAATATCTCTCTTGCAGGTGAATGCAACGTCAAGCGATGGGCGTTGCGCTCCATATTGTCTTACTTCCTTTTTTGAATTACTGCATAGCACAATTGATTCGTACGACGCCGACTTTGATGAGTCGGCTTTTTTTTGCCTGTTATTTATCAGCGTCTACCCTTTAAGAGTCCACCCAATGACCGGAGGGAAATATGACGACACTTATTTATTTGCAAATTCCTGTCCCTGAACCGATTCCTGGCGATCCTGTTCCAGTGCCCGATCCGATCCCTCGCCCGCAACCCATGCCTGACCCACCACCTGATGAAGAACCGATTAAATTGTCGCATCGTGAGCGTAGATCTGCGAGGATACGCGCCTGCTAACTTTGCGTCGATGACCACGAGAATAGATTGTGACCGCTTTTTCTACCCTGAATGTTTTGCCTCCCGCCCAACTCACGAACCTTAATGAGTTGGGTTATTTAACCATGACGCCGGTGCAGGTCGCCGCGCTTCCGGCGATCCTTGCCGGAAAAGATGTTCGCGTGCAGGCGAAAACCGGCAGCGGCAAAACGGCGGCTTTTGGCCTCGGCTTGTTACAGCAAATTGATGCGTCGCTATTTCAAACCCAGGCTTTAGTGCTGTGTCCTACGCGTGAACTGGCGGATCAGGTGGCAGGTGAATTGCGTCGGCTGGCGCGTTTTCTCCCAAATACCAAAATTTTGACGTTGTGCGGTGGTCAACCGTTCGGTATGCAGCGTGATTCGTTGCAACATGCGCCGCATATTATCGTGGCAACGCCGGGTCGTTTGCTGGATCACTTGCAAAAAGGCACGGTATCACTGGATGCGCTGAATACTTTGGTGATGGATGAGGCCGACCGCATGCTGGATATGGGATTTAGCGATGCCATTGATGATGTCATCCGTTTTGCGCCTGCATCTCGACAGACGCTTCTGTTTTCGGCAACCTGGCCGGAAGCCATCGCCGTAATCAGCGGACGAGTGCAACGCGATCCTTTGGCGATTGAAATTGACTCAACAGATGCTTTGCCACCCATTGAACAACAATTTTATGAGACATCCAGCAAAGGCAAAATTCCTCTGTTGCAACGGTTATTAAGCTTGCATCAGCCATCCTCTTGCGTGGTGTTTTGCAATACCAAAAAAGATTGCCAGGCTGTCTGCGACGCGCTGAATGAAGTAGGGCAAAGTGCATTGTCATTACACGGCGATTTGGAGCAACGCGATCGCGATCAGACCCTGGTACGTTTTGCTAACGGTAGCGCCCGTGTACTGGTCGCGACTGATGTTGCTGCGCGTGGTCTGGATATTAAATCGCTTGAGCTGGTGGTGAACTTTGAGCTGGCGTGGGACCCTGAAGTTCATGTACATCGCATCGGTCGTACAGCTCGTGCAGGAAATAGCGGTCTGGCGATCAGTTTCTGTGCTCCGGAAGAAGCACAGCGGGCCAATATCATTTCTGACATGTTGCAGATAAAACTTAACTGGCAAACGCCGCCAGCTAATAGTTCCATTGTGCCGCTGGAAGCAGAAATGGCAACGTTGTGTATCGATGGCGGGAAAAAAGCCAAAATGCGCCCGGGTGATGTATTAGGTGCACTGACAGGAGATATCGGGCTTGATGGCGCAGATATTGGCAAAATCGCCGTGCATCCGGCGCATGTCTATGTCGCGGTCCGTCAGGCTGTTGCTTATAAAGCATGGAAACAGTTACAGGGCGGGAAGATTAAAGGAAAAACGTGCCGGGTGCGGTTATTAAAATAATGAAATGTTGAATTGCCGGGTGCAAGAGTAAACATCTTATTCGGGATTGCCGGATGCGACGCTGGCCGCGTCTTATCCGGCCTCCATAAGAGTAGCCCGATACGCTTGCGCATCGGGCGCCATCTTGGTTATTTCACTTCAACCACATTCAGCCGTAACTCATCCAACTGATTTTCATCTTCTTCTGGCTGCCAGCCCGCCGGTTGTAGTGGGATCTCTTCGCGATCAAACGCCAGATCACCCCCGTTAACCACTTCAGAACCGTGGGTGATGCCTTTGAAATCGAACAGGTTAGTATCGCACAGATGCGACGGCACCACATTCTGCATCGCGCTGAACATCGTCTCGATACGCCCTGGATAACGTTTATCCCAGTCACGCAACATGTCAGCAATCACCTGACGTTGCAGGTTAGGCTGTGAACCGCACAGGTTGCACGGAATAATCGGGAACGCTTTTGCATCGGCAAATCGCTGAATATCTTTCTCGCGGCAGTAGGCCAGCGGACGAATAACGATATGTTTGCCATCATCGCTCATCAGTTTCGGAGGCATACCTTTCATCTTGCCGCCGTAGAACATATTTAAGAACAACGTTTGCAGGATATCGTCACGATGGTGACCCAACGCGATCTTCGTCGCCCCCAGTTCCGTTGCGGTACGATAAAGGATACCGCGACGAAGGCGAGAACACAGTGAGCAAGTGGTTTTGCCCTCTGGAATCTTCTCTTTCACGATACCGTAAGTATTCTCTTCAACAATCTTGTACTCAACGCCCAGCTTTTCAAGATACTCGGGCAGAACGTGTTCCGGGAAGCCCGGTTGCTTTTGATCGAGGTTAACAGCCACCAGCGAAAAATTGATTGGCGCGCTTTGCTGCAAATTGCGCAGAATCTCCAGCATGGTATAGCTGTCTTTACCCCCGGAGAGGCAAACCATGATGCGATCGCCTTCTTCAATCATATTGAAGTCAGCAATGGCTTCGCCCACGTTACGACGCAGACGTTTTTGTAATTTGTTCAGGTTGTATTGTTCTTTCTT
>SAMEA3387444__coassemble_2041_pt1 | contig 5754 bp, 5 predicted proteins | sample SAMEA3387444__metabat2_high_PE_013 | metagenome-assembled genome bin SAMEA3387444 (sample SAMEA3387444) | Felis catus | biome: Faeces | place: United Kingdom | collected 2012
AAAAAAAACGGCCTCCCGATAGGGAAGCCGTAGCAAAGTGCGCGTGTTTTTATGCCGGATGCGGTGTAAACATACGTGGCAGTGCTATGTAGGCATGATAAGACGCTTCCGCGTCGCATCAGGCATAGGTTGCCGGATGCAGTGTAAACGCCTTATCCGTCCTACGGGGTGGTGCTGTTCGTATGAGGCGTATCAGGCAATAGTAATTTTGCTATCGAGATAAACGTCCTGCACGGCATTAATCAGTTTCACGCCGTCAGCCATCGATTTCTTGAACGCCTTACGTCCAAGAATCAGCCCCATTCCGCCAGCGCGTTTGTTGATAACCGCAGTACGCACTGCATCACTGAGGTCAGTTTCACCGCCTGCAGCACCGCCGGAGTTAATCAGCCCTGCGCGCCCCATATAGCAGTTAGCTAACTGATAACGCACCAGATCAATCGGGTTTTCGCTGGTCAATTTGCTGTACACGCGATCGTCGGTATAACCGTAATTAATTGCTTTATAGCCGCCGTTATTTTCCGCCATTTTTTGTTTGACGATATCTGCACCGATGGTTGCCGCCAGATGGTTTGCCTGACCGGTCAGGTCGGCGGAAACATGGTAATCAACGCCATCTTTCTTAAAGGCGGAGTTACGCAAATAGGCCCACAGCACTGTCACCATACCCAGCTCGTGCGCACGTTCAAAAGCCGCAGAAATTTCTTCAATCTGGCGACGTGACTCTTCCGAGCCAAAATAGATAGTCGCACCAACCGCAACCGCGCCCATGTTGAACGCCTGCTCCACGCTGGCATACAGCGTTTGATCGTAGGTATTCGGGTAACTTAGCGTCTCGTTGTGATTAAGTTTGACGAGGAATGGAATGCGATGCGCATAACGCCGCGATACCGACGCCAGCACGCCGTAAGTTGACGCCACACAGTTACAGCCCGCTTCGATCGCCAGTTCAACAATGTTTTTCGGGTCAAAGTAGAGCGGGTTAGCAGCAAATGAAGCTCCGGCAGAGTGCTCAACGCCCTGGTCAACCGGCAGAATAGAAAGATATCCTGTGCCAGCCAGACGCCCGGTGTTGTACAACGTCTGCATATTACGTAACACCGCTGGCGGGCGATTATTGTCAATCATTACGCGGTCTACGTAGTCATGTCCGGGGAGATAAAGCTGGTCAGAAGGAATTGTCATACAACGGTGCTGTAAAAGGTTGTCGGCGTCTTTGCCAAGCAACTGCGCAATATCTGTCATTACTATGCTCCCGTAAATTCCGATTGGATATCGGCTATGGATTGTCCTGGCCCGCCTTTTGCGGGCAATCATAATCCTGGTCGTTACGGGCGAGTTTTTCCATCTTTTGGATGTTTTTTCAGCGTTTTCTGTTGGCTCGATTCATCAGAAAAAATGTTAGCGCGGTCAAGTTTTCACCGCAAAGGTATTTAAAAGGTATTATTAAGTGGTATTGTCATCGCGTACCTTACATTACCTGTCATGAAGGAATTAAAAGATGAAAACAACAGCAAAGCTGTCGTTCATGATGTTTGTTGAATGGTTTATCTGGGGCGCGTGGTTTGTGCCATTGTGGTTGTGGTTAAGTAAAAGCGGTTTTAGTGCCGGAGAAATTGGCTGGTCGTATGCCTGTACCGCCATTGCGGCGATCCTGTCGCCAATTCTGGTTGGCTCCATCACTGACCGCTTTTTCTCGGCGCAAAAAGTGCTGGCGGTATTGATGTTCGCAGGCGCGCTGCTGATGTATTTCGCTGCGCAACAGACCACTTTTGCCGGGTTCTTTCCGTTACTGCTGGCTTACTCTCTAACCTATATGCCGACCATTGCGCTGACTAACAGCATCGCTTTTGCCAACGTGCCGGATGTGGAGCGTGATTTCCCGCGCATTCGTGTGATGGGCACTATCGGCTGGATTGCCTCTGGTCTGGCATGTGGTTTCTTGCCGCAAATGCTGGGGTATGCCGATATCTCACCGACTAACATCCCGCTGCTGATTACCGCCGGAAGTTCTGCTCTGCTCGGTGTGTTTGCGTTTTTCCTGCCCGACACGCCACCAAAAAGCACCGGCAAAATGGATATTAAAGTCATGCTCGGCCTGGATGCGCTGATCCTGCTGCGCGATAAAAACTTCCTCGTCTTTTTCTTCTGTTCATTCCTGTTTGCGATGCCACTGGCGTTCTATTACATCTTTGCCAACGGTTATCTGACCGAAGTCGGCATGAAAAATGCCACCGGCTGGATGACGCTCGGCCAGTTCTCTGAAATCTTCTTTATGCTGGCATTGCCGTTTTTCACTAAACGCTTTGGTATCAAAAAGGTATTATTGCTTGGTCTGGTCACCGCTGCGATCCGCTATGGCTTCTTTATTTACGGTAGTGCGGATGAATATTTCACCTACGCGTTACTGTTCCTCGGTATTTTGCTTCACGGCGTAAGTTACGATTTTTACTACGTTACCGCTTACATCTATGTCGATAAAAAAGCCCCCGTGCATATGCGTACCGCCGCGCAGGGGCTGATCACGCTCTGCTGCCAGGGCTTCGGCAGTTTGCTCGGCTATCGTCTTGGCGGTGTGATGATGGAAAAGATGTTCGCTTATCAGGAACCGGTAAACGGACTGACTTTCAACTGGTCCGGGATGTGGACTTTTGGCGCGGTGATGATTGCCATTATCGCCGTGCTGTTCATGATTTTTTTCCGCGAATCCGACAACGAAATTACGGCTATCAAGGTCGATGATCGCGATATTGCGTTGACACAAGGGGAAGTTAAATGAAAACAGAACGTATTCTCGGTGCTCTTTATGGGCAGGCGTTAGGGGATGCGATGGGGATGCCCTCCGAGCTTTGGCCACGCAGCCGCGTTAAAGCACACTTTGGCTGGATTGACCGTTTTCTGCCTGGACCAAAGGAGAATAACGCGGCCTGTTATTTTAACCGCGCCGAATTCACCGACGATACCTCGATGGCGCTGTGTCTGGCGGATGCGTTACTGGAACGTGAAGGCAAGATCGATCCGGATCTGATTGGGCGTAATATTCTCGACTGGGCGCTGCGTTTCGACGCCTTTAACAAAAACGTACTAGGTCCGACCTCGAAGATTGCGCTTAACGCCATTCGCGACGGTAAACCCGTTGCTGAACTGGAAAACAACGGCGTGACCAACGGCGCAGCGATGCGCGTCTCGCCATTAGGTTGTTTGCTTCCGGCGCGTGATGTTGATTCCTTTATTGATGATGTGGCGCTGGCGTCGAGCCCGACCCATAAATCCGATCTGGCAGTTGCAGGTGCGGTAGTCATCGCATGGGCGATTTCTCGTGCCATTGACGGAGAAAGCTGGTCAGCGATTGTTGATTCCCTGCCTTCAATTGCGCGACATGCACAGCAAAAACGCATCACTACCTTCAGCGCCTCACTGGCAGCACGTCTGGAGATTGCGCTGAAAATTGTGCGCAATGCCGACGGCACCGAATCCGCCAGCGAACAGCTTTACCAGGTCGTTGGCGCAGGTACCAGCACTATTGAGTCCGTTCCGTGCGCCATTGCGCTGGTTGAACTGGCACAAACCGACCCGAATCGCTGCGCCGTCCTGTGCGCTAACCTTGGCGGCGACACAGACACCATCGGTGCTATGGCGACGGCAATTTGCGGCGCGTTGCATGGCGTTAACGCTATCGATCCTGCGTTAAAGGCGGAACTGGATGCGGTAAATCAGCTTGATTTCAACCGCTATGCCACAGCGTTGGCGAAATATCGTCAACAACGGGAGGTGGTATGAGCGGCGCTCGATTACACACGCTGCTGCCTGAATTAACCACGCGTCAGCCGGTGATGGTCGTCGGCGCGGCGGTCATTGACGTGATCGCCGACGCTTATGCCCTCCCCTGGCGTGGGTGCGATATCGAACTGAAACAGCAGAGCGTTAACGTTGGCGGCTGCGCACTGAATATTGCCGTGGCGTTAAAGCGCCTCGGCATCGAAGCGGGTAATGCCTTGCCGCTCGGTCAGGGCGTGTGGGCGGAGATTATTCGCAACCGGATGGCAAAAGAGGGCTTAATCAGCCTGATCGATAACGCCGAAGGTGATAACGGCTGGTGTCTGGCGCTGGTTGAGCCGGATGGCGAACGCACTTTTATGTCATTCAGCGGTGTGGAAAATCAATGGAATCGCCAGTGGCTGGCGCGATTAACCGTTGCGCCTGGCAGCCTGCTCTATTTTTCCGGTTATCAACTGGCCTCGCCCTGCGGCGAATTGTTAGTGGAATGGCTGGAAAAGCTGCAAGACGTGACGCCGTTTATCGATTTTGGCCCACGTATTGGCGATATCCCGGATGCATTACTGGCGCGGATCATGGCCTGTCGACCTTTAGTGTCGCTCAATCGTCAAGAGGCTGAGATTGCCGCCGAACGTTTTGCTTTATCCGCAGAGATAACAACACTTGGCGAGCAATGGCAGGAGAAATTTGCCGCGCCGTTGATCGTTCGTCTCGATAAAGAAGGCGCATGGTATTTCAGCAACGACGCTTCTGGCTGCATTCCGGCATTTCCAACGCAAGTTGTAGACACCATTGGGGCGGGCGACAGTCATGCAGGTGGCGTACTTGCCGGGCTGGCCTCTGGTCTGCCACTGGCGGATGCCGTATTACTGGGCAATGCAGTGGCGTCGTGGGTTGTCGGGCATCGGGGCGGTGATTGTGCGCCAACGCGCGAGGAACTACTCCTCGCACACAAAAACGTATAGATCGCTGCGACAGTGGCTAATGCTGTACTCAATAGGCCGTTGCTGTTGGTCAAGCGCCACTTGCTTGATCACCAGCACCGGTATTTTGCTATCTAACTGAATATGTGACTGAAACTCGGCATCCGGCATCCGGGCGCTAACGCGGGAACGCGTACGTTGTGGGTAAATGTGCTGGCTGCGGAAATAGTCATAAAGTGAAATCCCGATGGCATCAACATCATGAATTAAATGCGCCGGAACCCACGATTCCTCAATCGATACCGCTTCTTCATCGACATAGCGAATACGCTTAAGCAAAAAGACATCACTTCCTGCTTCGACCGCCAGCTGCTGCGCGACTTCTTCGGGACATTTCACGACACGCTTGTTAACCCATAGCGTATCGGGCTTTTTCCCGCGCAATACCACCTGCTGAGAAAAACCTCGCGCTTCTTTCAACGAGTATTCGAAGATGTTGTTGATCTGCGTGCCGTAACCGCGCGAACGCGTCACCACACCCTCTTCTTCCAGCGCCTGCATCGCCTTGCGCACCGTAATGCGCGAAACGCCGGTTAACTGACTTAAATCACGCTCACCGGGCAAAATATTGCCATGCTCCAGCACCCCGCTGCGCACGGCATTTTTTACCGTTTCGGCAAACTTAATATAAAGCGGCGTGTTATCCGCCGCTAAAATACGCTCGTTCAGTTGGGCAATCAGCTGGGTATGCGCTTGTTCCATTTGTCTTTTTCCTGCCGAGGAGTCTGGTGGGAGTATATCACTGCTTCTTATTTAAGGCGTTTCTTTAATCCCATCAACGAATGCCTGCAACTCCTCCACCGTGCCATGAAATACATTAAAATCCACCGGACCATTGATGCCATCTACCTGTCCACGGTCGGAATGCTGCCAGAAGCGCCAGGCCATGCCGTCATTGTCCGGACGACGTTGATAATAGTGAGCCACCCACCACGGATATTCATTGAAATAGCCCGCCAGATTGGTGTGATAAAAAACGGCTCCTGAGTAAATA
>SAMEA3387444__coassemble_2026_pt1 | contig 4800 bp, 7 predicted proteins | sample SAMEA3387444__metabat2_high_PE_013 | metagenome-assembled genome bin SAMEA3387444 (sample SAMEA3387444) | Felis catus | biome: Faeces | place: United Kingdom | collected 2012
CTCTTCACCGGCACCATCAACCGCACGGAAGTCCATCCCCGGGAAGTGATTAAACGCGCCCTGTATCACAATGCCGCCGCCGTGGTACTGGCACACAATCACCCGTCCGGTGAAGTCACACCCAGCAAGGCAGACCGCCTTATCACGGAACGTCTGGTACAGGCACTGGGCCTGGTGGATATCCGGGTACCGGACCATCTGATAGTCGGTGGCAGCCAGGTTTTCTCCTTTGCAGAACACGGTCTGCTTTAACCCGTCACCGTCACAACCACATCACACCTGTTTTCACTTTTATCTTCTGTCTTCAGAGGTATCCCACCATGAAAATCATCACCCGTGGCGAAGCCATGCATATTCACCGTCAGCATCCGGCATCCCGTCTTTTTCCGTTCTGTACCGGCAAATACCGCTGGCACGGCAGTGCTGAAGCGTATACCGGTCGTGAAGTGCAGGATATTCCCGGTGTGCTGGCCGTGTTTGCAGAACGCCGTAAGGACAGTTTTGGTCCGTATGTCCGGCTGATGAGCGTCACCCTGAACTGATGTTCCGTCACCCGGAAAACGAGTACGACTGGCTGAGCTCAGACGCCGCTGTGGATGAGGTCCTGCTCATCAACGAATACACCTTTACCGAAGCCGGTCTGCGCGCCGGCTGACCCGTCATCGTTAAACTATCATTCACCGATTTTCTGTGAGGATTTTATCGTGTCAGACACACTTTCCGGGACAACGCATCCCGATGACAATGACGACCATCCCTGGTGGGGACTACCCTGCACAGTGACGCCCTGTTTCGGCGCCCGTCTGGTGCAGGAGGGTAACCGGTTGCATTACCTTGCCGACCGTGCCGGTATCAGAGGCCGGTTCAGAGATGCGGATGCGTACCCTCTGGACCAGGCCTTTCCGCTGCTGATGAAACAACTGGAATTAATGCTCACCAGTGGTGAACTGAATCCCCGCCATCAGCATACCGTGACACTGTATGCGAAGGGGCTGACCTGTGAAGCCGACACCCTCGGCTCCTGTGGTTACGTTTATCTGGCTGTTTATCCGACACCTGAAACGAAAAAGTAAACCACCGGAATAACCTTCTGCTCCGGCCTGGTGTTTTCACCACGCCACTGTCCCATTTTTTATCTCTGCATATCAGGAAAATCTTCAGTATGAAAACATTACCCGACACGCATGTACGGGAGGTATCGCGCTGCCCGTCTCCCGTCACCATCTGGCAGACACTGCTCACCCGACTGCTGGACCAGCACTACGGCCTCACGCTGAATGACACACCGTTCGCTGATGAACGTGTGATTGAGCAGCATATTGAGGCAGGCATTTCACTGTGTGATGCGGTGAACTTTCTCGTTGAAAAATACGCGCTGGTACGTACCGACCAGTCGGGATTCAGCGCCTGTACCCACTCTCAGTTAATAAACAGCATCGATATCCTCCGGGCTCGCCGGGCAACAGGCCTGATGACCCGCGACAATTACAGAACGGTAAATAACATTACCCTGGGTAAGCATCCGGAGGCGAAACGATGAAACTGGCCCTGACGCTGGAAGCCGACAGCGTTAACGTGCAGGCACTGAACATGGGGCGCATTGTCGTTGACGTTGATGGTGTTAATATCACTGAACTGATTAACAAGGTCGCTGAAAACGGTGATTCACTCCGCGTGGTGGATGAACGTGACTCTACCGAAACACCGGCAACTTATGCCAGCCCTCACCAGTTGCTGTAAGACAATGCAGTGATACAGGGTATAGTGCCATTAACCACAGAAACAGCACTGTTGTCCTGTATTAAGCAGGCAAGAGAAGATGTCCTTACCCTGCGCCATCTGCAGCTTCTGCACCAGAACCGGTGAATCTCACTCAACAGGCTTCATTTCCCCTGACGCCAGCCTGAATACAGCTGGCGTTTTCATTTATAAACAGAAAGGAAAACCGATAATAATGGAATGGACGCCCCTACCATGAAGCAACGGTAGGATATTACTGATAAACCTTCCAGTGGAGGTGCGTTATGGCCGTTTTAACGATTAGCATTGACCTGACAAAAAATGAATTCCAAATCCACGGTCTGGGTAGGAACAGAAAAATCTAAGCTCAGAAAACGGATTAAACGTTCCCTGATGCCCGTATTCTTCGCGAATATGTCTTCCTGTCGGATTGGGATGGAGGTCTGCGCCGGAGCGCGTCATTAGTGAGAATGCTGTCTACTTAGGGGCATAATGTCAGACTAATGCCCGCGATTTGTAAAGCCATATGTGAAAACAAACAAGAATGATATGGCTGCTGCCGAGGCCATCTGTGAAGCCGTTACCCGACCTAATATGCGGTTTGTCAGCATCAAGACGCCTGAGCAGTAGTCATTACTGTCTTTTCATCGTGCCCTGACGGGGTTTGTTAAATCAAGGACTGCGCAGATAAACCAGATCAGAGGATTACTGGCTGAATTTGGCATCGTTCTCCCGCCCGACACTGTAGCGATCAGTCGTCATGTCCCTGCCCTGCTTGAAGACGCGGAAAACTGTTTAACAATGCCGTTCAGACAGCTGTCGTCCTATCTCTAATGAAAATGTGAAACAACTGAGCGTACACATTGAAACCATAGAAGCCGTTAGCAACGAACACGTCGGGAACGACGAACTGTGCAGGAAAATTGCCACCATTTCGGGGATTGCTATTCTTACCACCACTGCAATTGTCAGCACCGGGTAGTATCGGCTTCAAAAACCGGCGTCAGCTTGCTGCATGGCTTGGACTGGTTCCCCGACAGTGCTTCAGCGTAGGTAAAAACACGCTGGGGTCTATCAGTAAACGGGACGATGTCTATATCAGAACGCTACTGTTCCATGGTGCGAAGACAGTGTCAAACGCCAGAAAGGGCAGACAGGTCCAGGAAAGTTGGCTGGGCAGACCAGTCTCGCGGCGGAATAAAAATGTTGCCACCGTAGCGCTGAACAACAAAAATGCCAGAGTGCTCTGGGTATTGCTAACCAACGATAAAGAGATTTCACCAGAAGAAGTGATGGGGGCTGCATATATGTAAATGAAACTACTTCTGTCTGTTGAAAAATAAAACCAACCTACTGATTGCTAAGGATTAACGAGTATTAAAGGCCAGACTGGTAAGACCGCGACTAAGTGAACCTGTATCTGACATGGCATAGCTTCGCTAATGTGTCATCATGATTAGGACTGAATCTGTGAATTCCTTTAGGAAGCACGGACACAGGCCAATCTGAGTCCATATGTATGATTGGAATCTTACACAGATGACTTTTTGACACGGGGACTTGGCAAACAGGGGCGACCATGTATGTCAGATATGACAATCTCACTTCCGAAAGAAGTCAACGGGTACGTTATCTGTTCAACCAGAATCCGACACATTCTGGCTATACGAAAGAGCATACTTATGCAAATCTATATGCTTTTCCGGCAACAAGCAGGAATCTCAGCGCTGAGGCAGGAATTAGAGGTAAAAACGCCCTACCGGGCCATGAATCACCCGGTCATTGGAGTAGTAACCAAAGCAGATTTAGCCAGCATGGAACACATATCTTTGGTGAAATGTTGGTTACGGGAAGCTGGAGCGCACAACGTGTTAGTAACCAGTGCGGTTAATAACAATGGAGTTACAGAACTTTTTTCCTTGCTGCATACAGAAGATGTCTGTCGCTAATTTCGATAGGTTCTCAGATGAGAATGATGACGGTGATACACAGATAAGAATCAATGAGCAATGAGGGTTGCCGGGCAACCCTCATTGAATAAAACAGGAATTACTTCGCTTCGCCGTTTTTCATTTCGCCCATAGCTTTCAGCTTTTTGGAGATATCGCGGCGTTCTTTGGAGAGCTCGGCATTTTTGATGATGTAATCGTCAACGCGATCTTCATAGTCACCTTTCATGCTGGCGATGATGCCCTGGATTGCTTCAACGCTCATCCCCGGCTTGATGTAATCGCTCAGGTTGTCCAGCAGCAGGACGCGCTTCTGGTTGTCACGGATCTTTTTCTCAACGTCCTGAATTTCACGTTGCAGTTTGTTCTTACGACGGAACAGACGAACAAATTCCAGTACGTCCTGGAATGAAGGCTTGGTAGTTTCCATTTGTATACCCCTGATAATGTGAGAGTCGGATTCGTTTAAGCAACCGCTATTCGTTAGGGCCAACATTACTCATAGCTGCCGCAGATGACAATGCTTTTATCCCTTTTCACTATCATACCCTTTATCCTTGCTGAATCGAAGCAGCAGCAAGATGATTCTGAAGTTCAGGAATTATTTGCGCAAGGCCCGGCAAATCAGACTCGATAGCAACTCAAGCTGATGTGCCGTTTCCATGTTCAGCCACACATAACCATAGATTGGTGTTTCCACTACCTTCAGGTCATGGTGGTTATTGAGCAACTGACGCAGCTCTTCCACAGCATCGTTCAATTTTTCCGTATTGGCAAAAACCGGCTGCGGATTACCTTCGTACAGCGCATGAACAAGGCTCAGCAGTATTTGCTGCATCATGTGCTGGGTATCACGAAGTTTTTGCGCGTTCAATAACACGAAATGGCTGGGGCGCGTGGCCCAGTACGCATTGATTTGCAACTCCAGCATACAAACCAGATTGCGGTTAATGGTCTGGATACCTTCATATATCGATTTTGGAATACGGGTTTCTTTGCTGGCGGGCGCAATCAGCCCACGCATTTTCACGGCATCGGTCAGGAGTTTTTGTAGATGGCTTTCCAGACGTGGGCGTTCGAGTAAGTTCGGTGAGAATGCAGATTGATAGAT
>SAMEA3387444__coassemble_1989_pt1 | contig 2840 bp, 3 predicted proteins | sample SAMEA3387444__metabat2_high_PE_013 | metagenome-assembled genome bin SAMEA3387444 (sample SAMEA3387444) | Felis catus | biome: Faeces | place: United Kingdom | collected 2012
GTGAAAGCATTGATTCTGCGCTCCTATGGCGTGGGTAATGCGCCACAAAACAAAGCCTTCCTGCAGGAATTACAAGAAGCCAGCGATCGCGGTATTGTGGTGGTCAACCTGACACAATGTATGTCCGGTAAAGTGAATATGGGTGGTTATGCCACCGGTAACGCCCTCGCCCATGCCGGCGTTATTGGCGGTGCAGATATGACTGTAGAAGCCACGCTAACCAAACTGCATTACCTGCTGAGCCAGGAACTGGATACTGAAACCATTCGCAAGGCCATGAGCCAAAACCTGCGCGGCGAACTGACGCCGGATGATTAAGGAGACTGCAATGCCCCCTCGCGCCCTGTTACTGGTCGATTTACAAAATGATTTCTGTGCTGGTGGCGCGCTCGCCGTACCGGAAGGTGACAGTACGGTGGAGGTTGCTAACCGCCTTATTGACTGGTGCCAGTCGCGCGGAGAAGCGGTTATCGCCAGCCAGGACTGGCATCCGGCGAATCACGGCAGTTTTGCCAGTCAGCACGGTGTAGAGCCTTATACGCCAGGCCAACTCGACGGTTTGCCACAAACCTTCTGGCCAGATCACTGTGTGCAGAACAGTGAAGGCGCACAATTACATCCGTTACTGAACCAAAAAGCGATCGCAGCGGTGTTCCATAAAGGCGAAAATCCTTTAGTTGACAGTTACAGTGCCTTTTTTGATAACGGCCGTCGGCAGAAAACCTCTCTCGATGACTGGTTACGCGATCATGAAATCGATGAATTGATCGTTATGGGCCTGGCTACTGACTATTGCGTGAAGTTTACCGTGCTGGACGCGTTACAGTTAGGTTATAAAGTAAACGTGATTACCGATGGTTGTCGTGGCGTGAATATCCAGCCCCAGGACAGTGCGCACGCGTTTATGGAGATGTCAGCAGCTGGGGCAACGCTATATACGCTGGCAGACTGGGAAGAGACGCAGGGGTAATATTAGTTGAATTCATCTCTGGCCTACATTTCCTCAATGACATTGTAGGCCAGATAATACTTGTCAGTGTTGCATTTAACCTACTTGCAGCTAAAACACGACGTCCTAACAAGTATATTTGCCCTCCCTTAATAACAGGCTTAAATACTAGATAACTCATTCACTTAAACATAGCAATAGGCTTTGCTGAGATACCAAAATCTTCTTTTAACTGCTGTTTGCTCTTCATGACCATCTGACCATTTGTGTCAATTGTCATATGCTGTGCTTCGGTATTATGGCGGGCTTGCCACAGCATCACCAGTTGCAGGCAGTTCGCTTTTTGTTCCTCGGTCAACGCAACGCCATCGGGCCATTTCCCCAGTTCAACGGCGGTCGACAAACGCTGGTATACCTCAGGCGTCATGCTGTTGATAATGTCATCAAGATTCATAATTTTTCCGCTCCTGTGGAATAAGTTGCTGAATCGTTTTTTCAACCGTTGATTTCTTCGCCGTTTTCGCCATCAGTGAAGCGTAAAGAAGCAGAGTTAACACAATAACGTTCGCCTGTTGGTTGCGGCCCGTCGGGAAAGACATGCCCCAGATGGGCATCACAGTTACCGCAACGAATTTCTATGCGCTGCATTCCATGTGACAAGTCTTTGATATAACGAATGGATTCTTCACTCACCGGTTCGTAGAAACTGGGCCAGCCACAGCCGGAATCATACTTGGTTTCGGAATGAAACAGCGGGGCATCGCAGATCAAACAGTGATATACGCCGTCACGCTTGTTATGCAGTAAACGACCCGTAAATGGCGGTTCTGTCCCATGATTCTGCGTCACGTAAAACTGCATCTCGGACAAATTTTTTTTCAGTTCTTCTGCCGAAGGTTTATTAGCCATTTGCTCACATCTCACTTTAATCGTGCTCACATTACGTGACTGATTCTAACAAAACATTAACACCAACTGGCAAAATTTTGTCCTAAACTTGATCTCGACGAAATGGCTGCACCTAAATCGTGATGAAAATCACATTTTTATCGTAATTGCCCTTTAAAATTCGGGGCGCCGACCCCATGTGGTCTCAAGCCCAAAGGAAGAGTGAGGCGAGTCAGTCGCGTAATGCTTAGGCACAGGATTGATTTGTCGCAATGATTGACACGATTCCGCTTGACGCTGCGTAAGGTTTTTGTAATTTTACAGGCAACCTTTTATTCACTAACAAATAGCTGGTGGAATATATGACTATCAAAGTAGGTATCAACGGTTTTGGCCGTATCGGTCGCATTGTTTTCCGTGCTGCTCAGAAACGTTCTGACATCGAGATCGTTGCAATCAACGACCTGTTAGACGCTGATTACATGGCATACATGCTGAAATATGACTCCACTCACGGCCGTTTCGACGGTACCGTTGAAGTGAAAGACGGTCATCTGATCGTTAACGGTAAAAAAATCCGTGTTACCGCTGAACGTGATCCGGCTAACCTGAAATGGGACGAAGTTGGTGTTGACGTTGTCGCTGAAGCAACTGGTCTGTTCCTGACTGACGAAACTGCTCGTAAACACATCACCGCTGGTGCGAAGAAAGTGGTTATGACTGGTCCGTCTAAAGACAACACTCCGATGTTCGTTAAAGGCGCTAACTTCGACAAATATGCTGGCCAGGACATCGTTTCCAACGCTTCCTGCACCACCAACTGCCTGGCTCCGCTGGCTAAAGTTATCAACGATAACTTCGGCATCATCGAAGGTCTGATGACCACCGTTCACGCTACTACCGCTACTCAGAAAACCGTTGATGGCCCGTCTCACAAAGACTGGCGCGGCGGCCGCGGCGCTTCCCAGAACATCATCCCGTCCTCTACCGGTGCTGCTAAAGC
>SAMEA3387444__coassemble_2078_pt1 | contig 2269 bp, 2 predicted proteins | sample SAMEA3387444__metabat2_high_PE_013 | metagenome-assembled genome bin SAMEA3387444 (sample SAMEA3387444) | Felis catus | biome: Faeces | place: United Kingdom | collected 2012
GTATTATTGTACTCGAGTTGAACCAATCCAGATCGCGCCCTTTATCAAGCATAATTTGCAAGCCACCAACACCGAGCACTAACAGGGTCAGTCCTGGTAGATTCATTTTGACCGGTGAAGTCTCAGTTTCTCTTCCTTTAAGTAAGGTTAAGCATAATGTCAGGACGATAATCCCCATAGGGACATTGATTAAAAATATCCAACCCCAGCTAAAGTTATCACAAATATAACCGCCCAATATCGGCCCACATATCGGAGCGATAATCACGGTCATTGACCATAATGCCAGAGCAAATGTTCTTTTTTCTGGCGGATAATTCCTTAATAATAAACTCTGTGACAGTGGAATTAACGGCCCCGCCATTAACCCCTGAACGACTCTAAAAAATATCAGCACATCAAGATTGGTCGATAGGCTACACATTAATGAAGACAGCGAAAAAAAGGTTACTGAAAGTAAAAATAATCTTAATTCGCCTATTCTTTGTGCCAACCTGCCAGTAACAGGGATCGCAATGGCATTTGCTACACCAAACGAGGTGATAACCCAGGTGCCTTCGTCTGTTGATGCTCCCAGAAAGCCAGATATTGTCGGTATTGCGACGTTAGAAATAGTGGAATCCAACATTTGCATAAATGTCGCTAATGACAATGCAATAGTGACGCACCATAACGTCCCACCGGTTAATGGTGCCGGAGTTGATTTAGTGATTGCCATTAAAGTTGTCCATTATGCGAAATAATGTTGCTAATTTCTTTTCCTATCGGACTGGTATCGATAACTAAAGCCTTACTGGTATAAGCCGGCATGGAGGTCACGGTTGAAGCCAGCTCAGGCATCTCGGCAATGTCTTCGTTCTTCGTATCAATAGTTGCTGTCATCGATAAACCAATACGCAAGGGATGTTCCATGAGTTCTTTTGGATCAAGAGAAACTTCAACCGGTACACGCTGAACGATTTTGATCCAGTTCCCTGTCGCATTTTGTGCAGGTAATAAGGAGAACGCATTGCCGGTTCCCATATTGATCCCTGTCACCCGACCATGAAACACAACATTTTCACCATAAAGATCGCTGATAATATTGACCGATTGACCAATCCGTACATCCGTAAGTTGTGTTTCTTTAAAGTTGGCATTAACCCACATTTGACGTGCCGGTACGACAGCCATTAACGATTGTCCGGGGCTCACTGTTTCGCCGACCTGAACACTTCTCTGGGCAATATAGCCGGTAACCGGACTCTTAATATCCGTACGTTTAAGCGCCAACCAGGCTTCTTTAGTTGCATCCGCCGCTTCAACGACTTGTGGCTGACGGTTTAATGGTGTGTTCATTACTAAAGCTTTATTCGCTTTATAAGCCTGGATAGCGGCATTCAATGCCGCTTTGCTACTTATTAACGTATCTTTGGTATGCTCCAGCGTTTCTTTTGAAATAACCCCCTGCTTCGCTAACGGCACTCGACGGTTATAATCTTCTAAAGATTGTTGATACTGAATACGTGCTGAAGCGACTTCGGCACTGTATTGTTTATCCTGTAAGTATAGTTTATTCGTTTGCCGAACAATATTTGCCAGATTATTTTTAGCTTTATTGAGTGCGATAGTGGCATCAGTTTTATCCAGTGAAACTAAAATGTCACCTTGTCGAACGTAGTTCGTATCTTTATGATTAACGACAGTGACACTACCTGAGACTTGTGCAGAAATTGGATCTGCATTCCCCGTGACATAGGCGTCATCTGTACTAATCATGTCTTCTAATTCCATTGACCAATAGGCATAGGCACCTGAAAACGCAATAAATAAAACTACCGCCAATAAAGAAAAGTATTTTCTTCTGTTAGAATGTTTTTTATTTGAATTAATCTGTTCCACTATTATCTCTCATTTCTCATAGATGAAATTTATGAATTGAATGAAAAGAGCATTCATTCTTCATATCAAACACAGTGCATGTGTTGCACATTATCCCAGGAACGTTGGAGGCCTAATTTAAATGAGGTGCAAAAAAAACAACAGAGGACTAAACCGTGGCTTTTGCAATACAATTCTTACGCCTGTAGGATTAGTAAGAAGACTTATAGTGCCAACTTGAAACTATAAATCATCGGTACAATCCCTGATTTTATTGTTGACATTTCATTTATGCCGACTATTTATATGGTATACTTGTCGAATTATCTTAAAGGAAGCTCAGATTTTCTTATTTTTATTGAGAAAATGAGATGACGCCTTATGTCTGTATTACTACAGGGAGAAGGGA
>SAMEA3387444__coassemble_2046_pt1 | contig 1559 bp, 1 predicted proteins | sample SAMEA3387444__metabat2_high_PE_013 | metagenome-assembled genome bin SAMEA3387444 (sample SAMEA3387444) | Felis catus | biome: Faeces | place: United Kingdom | collected 2012
ACTACGACAGCTACGGGCAAGCGTTGATGCCTTCCACACTCGCGCCAGCCACTATCATGCCGGAGAATGCTTACGTCAGCTTGCGGCATTAAACAGTCGATTAAATTGCGCACAAGAGATGGCCCGGCGCGACAGTGTTGGTGAAGTTCCTCCTGTGCCGTGGCGCACGGTCGTTGGCTCTGGCATTGCCGGAGAAGCAAAGCTTGATCATCTGCGGCTGGTGTCTTTAGGTATGCGTTGCTGGCAGGATATTGAGCATTATGGTTTACGCATCTGGTTTACCGATCCCGACACCGGCAGTATTTTGCACCTTTCGCGCAGTTGGCCGCGAAGTGAACAGGAAAACTCACCGGCAGCTACGCGTCGGCTGTTTAGTTTTCAGGCTGGCGCACTGGCGGGTGGGCAAATTGTTTCACAAGCAGCAAAACGCAGTGCCGATGGCGAGCTGCTGTTAGCTACCCGCAACCGCTTAAGCAGCGTTGTGCCGCTGTCGCCTGATGCCTGGCAAATGTTGAGCGCGCCGTTACGCCAGCCGGGCATTGTGGCTTTGCGGGAATATTTACGCCAGCGTCCCCCCGCCTGCATACGGCCTCTTAATCAGGTCGATAACTTATTTATTCTGCCGGTCGCTGAGTGTATTTCGCTCGGTTGGGATAGCAGCCGCCAGACGCTGGATGCGCAGGTAATCAGCGGCGAAGGTGAAGATAATCTCCTGACGTTATCCCTTCCGGCATCTGCCTGTTCTCCTTTTGCCGTTGAACGCATGGCGGCGCTTTTGCAACAAACAGACGACCCCGTGAGTCTGGTTTCTGGCTTTGTCAGTTTTGTTGATGGGCAATTGACACTGGAACCACGGGTGATGATGACAAAAACCCGCGCCTGGGCGCTGGACGCAGAAACTGCGCCTGTGGCACCGCTACCTTCTGCCAGCGTTCTGCCTGTGCCGTCTACCGCTCATCAGTTGCTGATGCGCTGCCAGGCGTTACTTATTCAACTGCTCCATAACGGCTGGCGCTATCAGGAACAGAGCGCTATTAGTCAGGCAGAGTTGCTGGCGAATGACCTCTCCGCGGTCGGTTTTTATCGGCTGGCACATGTGTTGGGACAATTTCGTAATACAGAAAGCGAGGCACGGGTAGAAGCAATGAATAACGGTGTTTTACTTTGCGAACAATTATTCCCCATGCTTCAGCAACAAGGATGAAATAGTGCTTTTTACTAAGAGTTCTACTCCAGTTCCGGACTGCTCACGCCACGGTATTAGGCATATTCTATATAGCCCCTGGTGAGAGTCACCAGTTTCTTGATTAAATAAAATGGAGTTTTACATGAAGGCTTTCAATAAGCTGTTTTCCCTCGTTGTTGCATCTGTTCTGGTTTTCTCTCTTGCTGGCTGCGGTGACAAAGAAGAATCGAAGAAATTCAGCGCCAATCTGAACGGCACTGAAATTGCCATTAATTACAGCCTGAACCGTCTGGTCAGAATCTGACGAATTAGACAAAGTGGTGTCCACCAAATAAGTAGTGGGAACCAAAGTGTCAGATATGCAGAAAAATGT